>Ga0316204_10000196_pt1 | contig 248378 bp, 199 predicted proteins | sample 6monrhotite_MG_2_FD_205661 | JGI IMG/M metagenome (GOLD analysis project Ga0316204, IMG submission 205661) | Microbial mat bacterial communities from mineral coupon in-situ incubated in ocean water Damariscotta River, Maine, United States -... | ecosystem: Environmental > Aquatic > Marine >...
ATCCAGGTCCACATCAAAGCTATAGGCCATTGCAGCGGCGAACATGGCATTCTGCACGTTATGCAAGGCTCGGCCTTCCATTGTAGCGCGCACCAAATGCGACCATAGCAGTGGAATATGGGTGCCGTTGTCATAAATGGTGATCATGTCACCGTTCATGCCCTTTTCAAGCACTACAGCCCTGCCACCGAGGTTAATATGTTGCTTCACCAGCGTATGCTCTGGCGACATGGTGACATACAAAATATGTTTGGCGTCGCAGTAATCTGCCATCATAAGGCAATTGCGGTCGTCAGCATTCAAAACAACCGTGCCCCGCGCCGCCTCAACAACGATGCGCTTGATCTCTGCGAGCTGCTCTATTGTTTCGACGCCGCCTAGCCCGAGGTGGTCGCTGGAGACATTCAGGCAAGCAGAAACATCGGTGAATTCATACCCCAAACCGCTGCGAACCAACCCACCGCGCGCTGTTTCCATGACCGCAAAGTCAACGGTGGGGTCACGCAGTACCATTTGGGCAGATTTTGGCCCTGTGGTGTCACCCTTTACGGTTTGTTTGCCGTCAACATAAATGCCGTCTGTCGTTGTCAGGCCAACGGTGTAGCCGCAGGTTTTCATAATGTTGGCCAGCATGCGCGACGTGGTTGTTTTACCGTTGGTGCCTGTAATGGCGGCGATAGGGATGCGGCTCGGTGTATCCACCGGGAACAGCATGTCGATCACCTTACCCGAAACATCTCGCGGTGTGCCTTCGCTTGGTGCCACGTGCATGCGAAAACCTGGCGCTGCGTTTACTTCAACAATGGCGCCGCCAATATCTTTGTAAGACTGAGTGATATCATCGGTCAGGAAATCAACCCCGCCAACATCGAGGCCAACAGCTTGCACCGCCCGAACCGCCATCTCGCGGTTATCCGGATGCACAACGTCGGTCATGTCCACCGCAGTACCACCTGTTGAAAGGTTGGCTGTGGAGCGTAGGTAAAACTCTTCACCCTGCTTCAGCACGGTGTTTTCATCGTACCCTGCTTTTTCCATCAGGCGAGAGGCCTGCGCATCAATTTCCAATCGAGTCAGCACTTTTTCGTGCCCAACACCGCGCCGAGGGTCTTCATTAACCTGATCAATCAGTTCAACAATGGTCTTTTTACCATCACCCACAACATGGCCGGGAATGCGCTTGGCAACAGCAACAAGCTCGTTGTTGACAACCAGCATGCGGTGGTCAAAACCAGTGATGAAACTTTCCACCAGCACGGCCCGGCTTGTGCCCTGCTCTTTTGCCATGCCAAATGCGGTGCGCGCTTCTTCATCGTTGTTGATGTTGATGGTAACACCACGGCCGTGGTTGGCACTCAGCGGTTTCACAACAACCGGGAAACCAATTTTATTGGCGGCCCGGGCAGCTTCACGCTCGCTATAAATCATATACTGCTGAGGAACCGGCAGGCCCAGGTCATTAAGTAATCGGTGCGTATCTTCCTTATCGCAAGAAATTTCCACTGCGATATGGCGTGTTTCGCTGGTAATGGTTGCCTGAATACGTTTCTGATACTTACCGTGGCCGAATTGGACAAGGCTATGAGCGTTAAGCCGAAGCCACGGAACATCACGTTCTTCCGCAGCAGCTACCAGCGACCCAGTACTAGGGCCAAAGGCATGCCGCTGAGCGCGACGAATGAATGTGGTTAATTCGTCGTCCCAGTCAAAGTCGTCCTCAATTTCATAGTCCACCTGTGCCTGCACGTCTGTGGGCAAAAGATGCATCAGGAGTTTAATGGCCAGCTGGCCAGCCGCTAATCCAACATCTCGGTGCTTATAGGCATAAACCATATTATATTGGCCCGGCTCACCGGTTGAACGGGTTCTGCCGTATGTAACTTCATTGCCGGCCACGCACTGCAGTTCAATCGCCACATGCTCCATAATGTGGCCCATCCATGTGCCTTCATCCTCACGCAGACGGCGCAGAAAGCCACCGTGTGTTTTGTAGGAACAACCGTGTTCTTCCAGTCCCGGCAGTGCAGCAACAAGGCCCTCAATGAAATCTTTACCAAGCTTTACCGACGGCCATTCTTCCAGCACTCCCAAATCCAACACATGGCGTATGACACGAAATTTCGCGTACATATTTGGACCAACATAGACGTTGCTGCTCAGAATTTTCATCGATCGTCCCCCGACATTGATTTGATTTCATTGATGTGTCGTTTATTTAGTTTTTCGGCCAATTGAGCCGATTAGTCTCCCACCGAAATATTGCAGTGTCCTTGTCCGTCTTCAGCAGGCGGAAAGGCTTCCCGGTTATTCAGGTCATAATGACAGCCTTCGTGCAAAATATCGAGCTTTAGCCCCAAAAGCCCCAGTGCTTCGCCTTGCCTTGCCTGACCAAGAGAAGAATATTTCAAGCCTGAGCCATCAACGATGGTAACGCCGCCGCTACCAACTACTTCAACCACGTTATACGGGTCAATGAAGGCGGCCGTGTCTTCATCAACACCGATACCAAACAAAAACGGGTTATAAGCGACTGCCGAAAGCAAACGGCCAATACGGTTACGTTCGGAAAAGTGCTGATCGATAATTGCTGCATTGGTAAGGCCCATACCGGGCGCAAGCGACGCACCGCCTTCACGGGCACCACTATCCCCGGGGCCACCCGCCATCATATGCTCCGCCATTATGGACGCCCCAGCCGATGTTCCCGCCACGTGAATACCAGCCGCATTACCCCGTCTGATCGCCTGGGCCACCGCTGTTCCACCCAAAATTGTCGTCAACCTAAGCTGGTTACCCCCGGTAATGAAAATACCGGTCGCCTGCTCGCATTCAGCGGCATATTCCGGATTATCACAATCTTCCCGGCTGGTGATCGGGATATAAGAAACCTCACCCGCCCCTAGCCTTTTGAACAGGCGTTGGTACATGCGGCCCGTATCATCAAGGCGCGAAGCCGTGGGGATGACCACAATCCGCGCCTTCGAGCCGCCGCAAATTTCGGTAAACCGTTTAAGAATAGTGGGTTTGGTTTCTTTGTCCTCTGCTCCACCAATAGGAACGAGGTAACCGCGCTGTTGGCCCTCAGGTACAATAGCTGGGCACATTACAATTGGTCCTGTTTTATCATTTGGCGCTCATCGATTTGAACGCTTTCTTTGTTTATCCAAATACCCCAAGATATGCTGGCATGCTACGCTATTATTACAGAATGACACCTTTTTTAACCCGTTAGCGTCCAATTGTGTTGATTTCGCCACCAAATATAACTGCAGTTTCACACGTTCACCCGTGTTTACATTGCCGTTTGCATATCGAAGGGTTAAGCACGGAAATGGAATCCAACAAGCGATTTAGTCTTAGAAGAAATTGAAACAGAGCTTTAATGGATAATAAAGACCCCTCACATGCTGATGTTACCCGCAGGGCCGCACTTTGCGTTGCTTTTTGCCTATCCATAAGTCTGTGTCTGACCTCATATAGCTCAACGGCGCAAACCCACTCTGGGCGCGACAAACAAGCTGCCGAACCGATTAGCATCGTTTCAATGGACTATTGCGCGGATCAATATGTTCTGGCCTTAGCAGACAAAAGCCAAATAGTCGGCCTGTCTGCAGACGCAACCAGCGTTTATTCCTTCTTCCGTGACCGCGCTTCCGGCATCCCAAAGCTGCGCGGCAGCACCGAGGAAATTCTTGCGCGCATGCCCACCCTTGTTGTGCGTCAGTGGCGGGGAAGTCCCAAAGTTGATGCACTCCTGGAGCGCGCGGGCATTCGGGTAATCGCCTTGCCTTTTGCCAATTCCCCTGATCAAGCACTGCAAAGCCTAATCGATTTTGGTGGCCAAATTGGGCGAAGCGAAGAAGCGTACGCTTTTGCAGGTAAACGCAAAGAATTGCGCGCGAAACTACTCGCTACACCTGCCTCTAAGTCCCAAGCATTATATGTAACACCCAGCGGATACACGGCAGGCACAAACACTAGCGTAAATGCCATAATTATAGCGGCTGGATTGCAAACAATGGCCCATGATTACGGCTTATCAGGCTGGCGCCCGCTGCCACTGGAGATTATCGCCGGAGCCAAACCAGACTTGATCATTACCAGTTTTTTTGAACTGCCCGGCCCCACTTCACGCTGGTCTTTGTCGCAGAGCCCATTGGTCAATGAGTTATTAAACGGCCTGCCGGTGATTGAATTGCCTGCAAGCATGCAGTCTTGCAATGGCCTTTTCGATATTGATGCTGCAGCACACATTCATTCAGAAGCAGCCAAGTTGGGGCTGCTAACAGATTAGCCGGCGCTTTGCCCGCCAGGCCCCAAGCTTTGTTTGCCTATGGGACTGCACCACGATACAGTCACCGCGGGGCAAAAGGGGAATTACATGACACCGGTAGAACATGAAAAAGTCATCGGCAAAAAAGACATCGTGCTCTTTTGCATATCCGCAATTTTGTTACTGGACACTGTTGCTGCAGGCGCCGCCATCGGTGCTTCCAGCATTTTTTGGTGGATATTCCTTGGGCTGGTTTTCTTCATCCCCTTTTCTCTAATTTCTGCAGAGCTTGGCTGTGCCTACCCTGACCAGGGCGGCATTTATGCGTGGGTGCGGCGTGCGTATGGCAGCCGATGGGCATCACGCATCACCTGGTCTTACTGGGTGAATGTCGCGGTCTGGTGCCCGGCAATTTACATATTATTTGCGGGCATATTTAAGCAACTTTTTTGGCCCGAAATGTCATTGATGGGGCAAATGCTGATCGGTGTTGGCTTGACCTGGCTCACCGTTTTGGTCAACACCATTACCCTCGATATAGGCAAATGGGTGCCCAATGTTGGCGCTGTGGTAAAACTGGTTGTATTCGCCGCCGTGATTGTTGGCGCCGCCTTGCATTTTGCTGAAAATGGTGCCGCCAATGAAATTTCAATAGCGACGCTCGCACCCAACCTTGGCGACGGCTTACAGTATCTCCCTGTTATCATATACGGCATGCTTGGTTTCGAACTCATTTGTGCAGGCTCCGACGAAATCAGGAACCCAAAAAAATCCGTACCAATGGGTATTCTTATTTCAGGATTGATCATTATTGCGTTGTATATCTTAGCAACTGTGGCGGTGTTAACGGCCATTCCGGTGGCCGACATCAATTTGGTTGAAGGGCTGGTTGACACGCTGATGCTGTTTTTCGGCGGCAGTGATCTTGGTGTTATTTTTGTGATGATCCTCGCAGTTGGCACGCTATACACCTTCTTCTCAAACGGTGTTACCTGGGCGCTGGGTAGCAACCGCGCCGCGGCAGAGGCTGCGATTGACGGCGAGCTGCCTGCCTTTTTTGCCAAAGAAAGTGAAAAGCACGGCACACCGGTGGGAGCCGCCGTAGCGCTCGGCGTTGCCAGCACCGTTATTCTGGTGCTTTACGGCCTGCTTGCAGGTAACAACGAAGAATTATTTTGGTCCTTGTTCGCCTTCAGCGGCGTTATCTTCCTGATACCGTATGTTGCAATGATGTTCGCTTACCTGAAACTGAGGCGCGACGACCCCACACGCGACCGGCCTTTTCAAATTGGTGGGCCCTCCTGGCTGCCAAGCCTGCTTGCTGGTATTTGTGCATTCATCCTTTGCATGACGATCATACTGTTTGCTTACATCCCGGGTGACGGGGTCCAGTGGCCTGTGCTCGGCGGTTCCGTTGTCTTATTGGTAATAGGCGAATTAATTGTTCACATGAACAGCAGTCGACGGTCTAACAAATCGCGGAAGTGAATGACGCCCGTCCGGCCGAAAAGTGGAGCCAATATATGAAACTGCGGCAACGCTTCATGCTACCGCTGTTTCGTTTTCCCTAAAACTCTAACGTGCTGTCAGAGGTTTGAGCCCCAAGCCATCCAAGAAACTCAGCATAGAAATCAGTTTTGCAACCGTACTTCAAGATACTACAAAAATAGTGGGGAAGCAGGGGACCATTCAAACCCTCCGAACCGACACACTGCTTATGGTCGCAAAGCGACAATTCTGGGGTCGTCGGTCAACCGTCCTGGCCCTCTTTCAGTTGCGCGAGAAGGCCTGCCGGGTGCAAATCCTCCGCCAGAACTAGTCGTCGAAGATCCGCCGCAGCCATTTTCAGTTCTTCCTGCGCCGATGACATAACTCAATTCGAGTTCAGTTAAAGTTGTAATAGTATCAGTCATAGAATTTCTCCATTTCATAGTTGATTTGGAATGGGGGCCGACTGGCTTTAGCGATTTAGTCAACTTGGCCCTTTTGTTGGTGTAAACCATTCACACCAACCTTCATGTCTTCCGAAAAACTAGTGTCGTCGGACGAGTCGAAGCTCTTCAAATTTTGTATGTTTTCACTTTCGGCAATTTCCGAGTGTTCATTGTCAGCGAGAGCGCCATCCTGCATTTCCAGAACCCTGTCGGCCATGCGTATTGTTTCTGGCCGGTGGGCAATGATTATGCGAGTTATGCCCAGAGCCGATATGGATTTGTTAACTGAGCACTCAGTTGCCAGGTCAAGGTGCGCCGTGCCTTCGTCCATGAACAGGATTTTAGGCTGCCGGTATAATGCGCGCGCCAGCATAATGCGCTGCTTTTGCCCACCTGAAAGCGCTGAGCCCATGTCCCCTACCAAGCTTTCATAGTTCATTGGCATGGCCATAATTTCGTTGTGAATCATCGCCGTTTGAGCCGCCACGAGCACACGCTTCATGTCGGTGTCGGGATCAAAAAAAGCGATGTTTTCAGCGATAGAGCCCGCGAACAAGTCATCTTCCTGCATAACAACACCTATTTGCTTACGGTAGCGCGTGAGGCCATAGTCACGGAATGGCACGCCGTCCAAAAGCACATCACCTTCACCGGGATTAAAGAGCCCGGTCATGATTTTAAGCAGTGTAGTCTTGCCGCAACCAGACGTACCTACAATCGCAAGAGCTTCGCCCGCAGGAATCACCAAGTCTATACCGTTTAGGACCGCAGGAGTGTTGGCAGCGTAGCGGTAGTGGACGTTTTTTAGTTCCAGCGCCCCGGTAATGGGCTTTTGACCTATGGCCTCTGACAGCTCCGCGCCTTGCTTTTCCTGTTCTGCGTGCGCAATGTCGGCAATGCGCTCCAGATGCAGGTTCAGCATGCGGAACTCAATGGCTTTTTCCACCAAAGCTGAGGCCTTATCGGTGAAATTACGTTTGTAGGCCATAAAGGCGAAGATCATGCCGATGCTAAAATCGGCTGCCAATACCATTTTAATGGCCACATAAATCAGGATGATGTTTTCGACGCCGAAAATACCAGTATTCGCACTTTGGAACCAAATAGCCAATTTGCTGGTGCGGGCGTTGGTGTTAATCACCTCAGTATATTTGTTTTGCCAAATATTTTCTCGCTGTCCCTCACCACCAAACAACTTAAGGCTGGTAATGCCACGCACGGTTTCAATGAAAGTGGTTTGCTCTTTGGCGCGACTGACGATGGCATCTTCTTGTGCCGCACGGAAAGGCCGGTACAGCGCCATTCGCAGCCCGAAATAAATAAACCAAGCGCCGAGGGCGATTGCGGCGAGCGTAGGGCTATAGACAAACATCAGGATCAATGTGGTGATGGCCATCAGGCCATCGATCAGCACCGAGATCAAGCCTTCTGTAAGCATGGCTTTGATGGGCTCCATCGAACCAAAGCGCGAAACTATATCGCCGATATGGCGCTTTTCAAAAAAGTCCACCGGCAGCTTGATTAAATGCTTAAACAGATTGCCTACCATCTGGTACGACATCATGCTACCAAAATACAAAAGCACATAACCACGCAGGGTTTGAGTGACAAAATTGATTGCAGTAAAACCCGCAAAACCCAGCGCCAATACTAGCAAAAGGTCAGTATCGAACTTGGTCAGCACTTCATCCACAGCAACCTGCAAATAGAACGGGCTTGCAAGCACAAAAAGCTGCAGCACCACCGAGAGCACAAATACCTGTATCAGACTGCGTTTCAGGCCAAACATACGACCCCAGAGGTCAGTGAGTTTGAGGCTAATTTTATCTTTGCGCTTTTCAAACCCGTCAGTAGGAGTTAGCTCAAGCGCAACACCTGTAAAATGCTGGGAAAACTCTTCTTGTCCGTAGGTGCGTTCGCCCAGAGCCGGGTCATGCACCGTGAATTTTTTTTTTGATACTGCCTTCAGCACCACAAAATGGTTCATGTCCCAGTGCAAGATGGCCGGCAATTTCACTTGCCCAATCATCTCTAGCGGTACTTTGATGGGACGGGTACCAAACTGCATTTTTGTTGCCATGTCGATCACATGACTGAGAGTCATACCCTGCATGCCCGTAGCATATTTTCGGCGAAGGGTGGCAAGGTTGGTTTCTAGACCATAAAACCCCGCCACCATAGCAAGTGACGCAAGCCCGCATTCAGCAGCCTCATTCTGCCGAATAATCGGCAGCCGTGATTTGCCGGAAAGATTGAGTAGACGGACTTGCATAAGACCTTCACTTACAGTTTTTTAGGTTAGATTAGCGGCTACTTGTACAATCTTGGGCGCTGAAACCAAGAGATAGGCAGTAGGGATCGACCCTTGTTGTGTGGCGGCCTGTATTAGCTTCTGTGTTGTTATAGCTCACGCTCGGCGCACCTCCGTTTCCATCGCTGGTGCCAGTATTGCTTCTTCCCTGACTGCCATTTCGAGTATATTCTTCGTCGCCAAGTTCACCTCCTCCCGACACCACACCGGTTTCAGCTGGCGTTAGTTCAGATATTTGCATTTTGATCTCCTGTGTTTGTTTAAAAATGCCCTCAATTGGACCATTGATTGAGGCATATGCCTCGTGCTTCACATCCTGAAATTAATCCAAGACAATGAAATTCTGATAAATTCAAATTATGATCGGCCTCCTACTGCCCTAAGTGGTTCAAGTAACCAGTCAAGAAAACTGCGGCGCTCTAGAACAATGTTAGCCTGCAATGTCATTCCGCTCTGCAACGTGATTTGCTTATCATGCGCCATTATTTCGTCGGTTGTTAGTGCAGCAGTCACCCTGTAAACGGGCTCGTTAAGTTCAAATGGAACAAAGACTTCGCTCGGCGCGAGAATCGTTTCAGTGACTTGCGTAATCACGGCCTCGAAAGAACCAAATCGCTGATATGGGAAGGCGTCGTAAAGAAGCCGCACCTCCTGCCCCGCCTCAACAAACCCGGCTGCGCGACTTGGGACAAATAGCTCTGCCTCCAAGTTGCTACCCTCCGGCAGTATTGCCATTAAGGGTTGCCCGGCCTGCACCGAGCGGCCGATACCTACAGCGCTGAGCGACACCACCCGCCCGTCCACCGGGGACATGATGGTGTAAGCTTGCCTACCTTCCTGATCCACTTTGCGACTATCAATTTCGGTTAACTGGGTTTGCAAACGGGCCAGGCGCTGCCTGCTTTCGGTCGGTAGCGAATTGGCCCGAATTTGAAGCTGTTCTAACCTTGCTTTGGCAGCAGTCAGTCCTTGCTCGATGATCTCTTCCTGAGCCTGCTGGCTAAGCCACGACTGCAGTCGTCGTTCAGACTCGACCTTGCTGATAAAGCCTTTTTCCAAAATTCCCTGAACATCGGTGTAGCCGGATTCCGCTGACGCCGTAATTTTTTTCTGAAGCCTCATGCGGCTGTTAAGCGACACGACTCGGAGTTCAACTTCAGCGCGTTCTGATGCTAGTTGGGCCTGCTCTGCCTCGAATTGGTTGGTTTCAAGCACAATTTGAGTATCAATTACTGCTTTTTGGCGTGCAAGCGCCTCAAGACTTTTGTCGGCGATCGAGCGACCATCCTGCGTATTTCTAGACAATTGAATTTCGGCCAGAACCTGACCAGTCTTTACACGCGCTCCTTGATGGGCGAACAATTGCTGTAAGGTTCCAAACTGAGCGGCCTGGATTTTTACCAAGCCCTTCGATGGCACCAAGTAGCCTGTCACACGCTCACTTCGAGCATATGACCCGGTCGTCAACAAGACGACTGCAAGCGCAACAATTGAGATCAATGTGAGCGTGATTGCAGAGAAAGATACAGGCTGCGTTAGAAATACGTCGCCGTGCAGCTTTTGTTTTTGCGCCTGCAGCGCCTCCGCCCTGAACATATTGATCCCCAAAACCATTGCTTCATTCGCATTAAATAACTCGCCAAAAAAAGGTATTTTGCAAGCAATAGTTTAATCTCAAATAAAGCAAAAGAAAAAGTAAGCAATAACATATTGTTTTTTATACAATTAACTCCTCATCACGTTTAACTTTGCTGACTGAATATTTGTAACATGCCCAATAGAATTTTAGCCAAAAATGCGAATCATGTATGAAAGGAACTAACTTATGGTATAAATTTTCAATCCATTTCCCGAGCATATTTTTTACTTAAGCTATGTAAAATTTTACTAATTTTACTTAAAAGTGTGGCGACTATTACAAACCTGCCGACAACAATGACGCGTTACCACCTGCCGCTGTTGTGTCCACACAGATATGGCGCTCCAATTGGCACCAAGGCCCCATTTCCTTCGAGCTAAGAAGGGGCGCAATGGCGCCGTCACGCGCGGCCAGTGCCTGCCGTATCAAAGCCGTGTCAGATTGCTCACCCCAATAAGCCACCGCGGCAAACCCTATAAGCAGGGTAAGGTCTTCTGGTGACAAAACACCGGGCAGCGCTTTTTACCCGTTGCTCCGGGGGCTACTATTAGGACCGAGCAACCTTTGCTTCGTGCAATTTCGGCTTGTGCCTGCGCATTTGCCAGCGCTGGACCCAAACACAGAACCAGCCCGCGCGGATACTTAGACAACTGGTTTTTTTCGCCCGTCGGCCCCGGCATGTCGGTTGTAGCTAAAGGAGCGACATCTTCGCACTTTCCACTTTTCGCCATATTAATTGCTTGTTGCACGTTCTTGAGTGCCAAAACCTCTCCAGAAACACTCTGTTCATTTTTGTAAGTTTCACGGCAAAAGCGTGCCAAATAGTGCGGGCCGCCCGCTTTTGGGCCTGTGCCCGACAAGCCCTCACCGCCAAATGGTTGCGAGCCAACAACCGCGCCAATCTGGTTGCGGTTAACATAAAAATTACCCACCCGAATACGCCGGGCAATATGATCAACCCGGTCATTAATCCGTGTATGAAGACCAAAAGTAAGACCAAACCCAGTATCATTCACCGCCTCGATAACTATATCAATTTCATTGGCTTCAAACGTTGCCACATGCAGTACCGGGCCAAATATCTCTCGTGATAATTGCTCAATACCATCAATTGAAATTACGGTCGGCGGGACGAAATTTCCACCAGAGGGGCAAGACACTTGTTTTAGAATACGCCCCTGTTCCTTGGCAGTCTGACAGTACTCGTTGATTACGGCTTTTGCTTTTTGATCAATCACGGGACCAAGATCGGTGTTGAACCGCCAAGGGTCGCCAACCACAAGTTCATCCATCGCGCCGTAAAGCATTTCGAGCAGATGATCCGCTATGTCTTTCTGTACATACAAGACGCGAAGTGCCGAACAACGCTGGCCTGCCGACTGAAAAGCCGAAGCCACAATGTCCCGAACCGCTTGTTCAGCTAGTGCGGTCGAATCCACAATCATTGCGTTAATACCGCCCGTTTCCGCAATCAGCGGTGCATGAGGTGACAGGCTTTGCGCCATTGTGCGATTTATGGTTTGCGCTGTCGTTGTTGAGCCGGTGAAACAAACACCGCTTACGCGCGGATCATTGGTCAACGCACCCCCGACTATTGGCCCGGTTCCAGGCAACAATTGCAATGAATTTTTTGGCACTCCGGCTTCATGCAGCAACCGAACGGCGAATGCCGCAATCAGCGGCGTAGTTTCTGCAGGCTTGGCCAAAACGGCGTTACCAGTCGCGAGCGCCGCTGCAACCTGCCCTGAGAAAATCGCAAGCGGAAAGTTCCACGGTGAAATACAGGCAAATATACCGCAAGGGCTGCGATCAGCATGATTTGAGGCCTCGTGGGCGTAGTAACGCAAAAAATCAACTGCCTCGCGCAGTTCTGCAACAGCATCAACTGGCGTTTTTCCGGCTTCGCGGGCCAAAAGGGTGAAAATCTCTCCACTGTTTTGCTCAAACAGATCCGCTGCCGCACGCAATATTTGACTGCGCTTTTGCACCGGTGCCGACCAGACCTTTGCCGCTTCTAATGCTGCTGCGACATCCGCATCACCAGATTGGATAGCAACCCCAACAACATCGTCAGGACTGGCTGGGTTTACTATCGAAACCGCCTCTCCGTCCTGGCCTGGAACAATTGTAGGTGCTGCGCGCCAACTATTGGTTCCAAACTGCTCGCGTGCAGCATCATAAGCACTGATGTCCATAGTGTTGCGCAAGTCCAACCCCTTGGAATTACGTCTGCTGTCGCCGTACAAACGCGGCGGTAATGCTATGGCCTCTGCTAGACTAGCATTGCTGACGAGCAAATCAAATGGGTCTGCCGCCACCACGCGCGCTGGCACCGTCTCATCAATAACCTGATTGACAAACGACGAGTTGGCACCATTTTCAAGCAACCGCCGCACCAGATAAGCCAGTAAATCTTTGTGGGCACCGACAGGTGCATATATGCGGCATCGGCAATTTTCCCGCTTCATAACGGTATTTAGCAACGCTTCTCCCATGCCGTGCAACCGTTGAAATTCAAACGGTTTGTCATCACCCGCCAATTCCAAAATTATCGCAACCGTATGGGCGTTATGGGTCGCAAACTGAGGGTAGATGCGATCTGTCATGGAAAATAATTTTTTTGCACAACAAATGTAGGAAACATCAGTGGCTGCTTTGCGCGCAAATACCGGAAAGTCCTCGACCCCGTCCACCTGGGCGCGCTTCACTTCCGTGTCCCAGTAAGCCCCTTTAACCAGCCGTACCATGATAGTTCGGTCCAGTTCGGTTGCTAGCGCATAAAGCCAGTCAATAACCGCGCCAGCACGCTTACCGTATGCTTGCACAACGACGCCGAAACCACCCCACTCTGCCAGCCGGTCGTCTCGCAAAACCGCCTCAATGATGTCAAGCGACAGGTCAAGCCTATCGGCTTCTTCAGCATCAATATTAAGACCCATTCCGGCAGTTTTGGCGGCCACCGCCAACTGAGTGACCAGTGGCACCATTTCGGTCATGATACGCTGCCTTTGGCTTTCCTCATACCGGGGGTGCAACGCTGATAATTTAATCGAAATACCTGGATTATCGCGAATATCTGCGTTGACACATTTTCCCACCAAAAAGGCCATCGCCTCGCTATAAGCTTTATAATATGCGCTGGCATCCTGCGCTGTCATCGCCGCCTCACCCAGCATGTCATAGGAAAAGTTGAAGCCCTTTTTCTCTTGAGGAGCGCCTTGCTTAACGGCTTCCTCAATCGTGCGGCCAAGCACAAATTGCTTCCCCAGTAGTTTCATTGAACGTCCGATGGCAGCGCGAATGACCGGCTCTCCCAACCGCTTGGTGGCACCTCGCAAAACGGCCAAAATGCCGGCTGGCGGTGCGGGATCAAGCACCTTACCCACCAGCATCAGCGCAAGGGTAGACGCGTTAACCAACGTGCTTTCAGAATCCCCAACATGGTCTTGCCACCGGGATGGGACAATTTTATCTTCGATCAGGGCATCAATAGTTTCTGTATCAGGCACCCGCAGCAGCGCTTCTGCCAAACACATCAGGGCCACGCCCTCATCCGTCGACAAGCCGTATTCAGCGAGAAACACTTCCATCAGGCCCAAGTCTTTTTCTGCACGAAGCGTTTCAACGAAACCTATCGCTTTCGCCGTTGCCCCAGCCCGCACGGCTTGGTCAGGTGCGGAAGATCGCATCAAATCATCAAGAACGTCGATTTCTGCCGAACGATACTGACTGCGAATTTTATTTCTGGCATTTTTTAAAGACATCGGCTTTCCCCGCAAAACCACATGAAGATGCTGCACCATTGCTAAAAATCAGTTTATCGGGCAAGCTAAAGGAATATTTCCTTAATTTTTACTTTTGGAAGTAATAACACCTAAATTTTGATATTTTTTCGGGAAATACAGTTTTGATTAAATATAATGACAGTTCATTAGATCAAATTGACATTAGAATATTGACGATTTTGGCGAGTGATGGCCGAATGCCTGTAACCGAACTTGCTGAACAAGTTGGCCTTTCCAAAAGCCCGTGTCAGGTGCGCCTGAAACGACTGCAAAAAGACGGTTTCATTCTGGGGTTCAGGGCAGTTCTTAACGACGCGAAACTGGAGCGCGAGCATGTTGCCTTTGCCGAGGTAAAGTTAAACAACACAACAGAAAAAGCTTTGGCAGAATTCAACGCCGCTGTGAATAAAATCCCCGAAATTGAGCAATGTCATATGATTGCAGGCGCCTTTGATTATCTGCTTAAGGTCCGCTCAAAAGACATCAATGCTTATAGAATTGTACTTGGGGAAAAAATATCCGGCTTGCCCTATGTTGCCCACACCTCCAGTTTTGTTGCCATGCAGGCGGTAAAAGAAATTGGCCACCCCACGGCGGAATAGCAGCGTATCTCGCTGCAGCAAGATACGGCGAACACTTCATCCTGAAGCTAACCCTTGTGTCCGGCCGCGATAAGCCTTTTAATGAACCGTCAGGGTATTCACCAAGGGACACACGATGAAACCAGCCATATTATTGAGTTTATTTTTCACTCTATTTCTTCCTGCCATCTCGAATGCGAAGGCTACAGAAACCACAGATTACCCCACTGTTCTGTCAATGCAGGAGCGGGCAAAACTACGCGATGCCTGGCTCGACGAGCGACTGGAAACCATTGTCCCGGCTGTTATGCGCGAACGCGGCATCGACATGTGGATATTGATCGCGCGTGAATATAACGAAGACCCTGTGGTGAAAACCATGCTGCCTGCCACTTGGGTATCGGCGCGGCGGCGCACAGTTCTCATGTTTTATGATAACGGGAAAACCGTTGAGCGGCTGGCAGTAAGCCGCTACCCGGTTGGCACTTTTTTCAAGGCCGCCTGGAACCCGGAACAGGACCCTGACCAGTGGCAGAGAATTGCAGATCTAATCGCCGCCCGCAACCCAAGCAAAATCGCCTTGAATGTATCAGATACATTCGCGCTGGCGGACGGCATGACCCACAGTCAACACCAAGACCTCATCAAAGCGCTTGGTCCTGAGCTGCAACAGAAAATTACCTACGACCCTGCGCTGGCCATCGGATGGCTGGAGCGCCGCATCCCCGCCGAGATGGAACAGTACCCTCACATTGTCGGGCTGGCGCACGCCATTATCAACGAAGGCTTTTCCTTGAAAGTAATCAAACCGGGTGTCACCACCACCGCCGACGTGATGTGGTGGTACCGCGACAAGATCAGGCAGCAAGGCGTTATCACGTGGTTCCATCCCACAGTTTCGATCCAGCGGCGTACACTGGATGATAACGGTCAAACCATGCTCGAACTGTTTGATCCCGCCAAAGACAGTGTTATTCGGCGCGGCGACCTTATTCATGTAGATTTTGGCATTAAATATATCGGCCTCAACACCGACACCCAGCACCATGGCTATGTGCTAAAGGAAGGTGAAACAGATGCGCCGGAAGGCATCAGAAAAGCGCTCGCGGTAGGCAACCGCTTGCAGGACATTCTAACCAGCAACTATAAAATCGGCATCAGCGGAGACGCAGTGCTGGCAGCAAGCCGCAAACAAGCCATCGCTGAGGGTATCGTGCCTAGTATATACACCCATCCAATTGGCTATCACGGTCATGCAGCCGGTGCCACCATCGGCATGTGGGACAACCAAGGCGGCGTACCGGGCCGCGGCTACTATCCGGTGGTTGCAAACACCGCATGGTCGATCGAGTTGAACGCCACTGTGCCTATTCCGGAATGGGGCGGGCAAAAGGTTCGGATCATGCTCGAGGAAGACGCTTTTTTTAACGGCAAGTCAGTAACTTACATTGATAGTCGGCAAACTGAACTGCATATTATCGGCGATTAAAACCGGTCGTTAAATAAAGGACTGCACCATGAATAAAGTATATTTGAGTAAAGCTTTTGTCAGGTTTTTACTTGCGGCTAGCATGACCTTGATTGCTGCTTGCAGTGAAGGTGGTGACAAACAGGAAGCGCCACCTGTTCGTGGACTTAAGGTTTTTGAAGTAACACAGTCCGCCTCAATGGAAGCCCGGCGTTATCCCAGCATTATTCAATCTGCCAACGAAAGTAAGCTCTCATTTGAAATTTCCGGCCAGTTGGCAGAAGTTACGCTGGAAGAAGGGCAACGGGTAACCGCAGGTCAACTTTTGATGCAGCTAGACCCTACATCATTGCGGCTGGAATTGCAGGAAGCACAGTCAGCCGAAGAACAGGCGGATGTAGCGCTGCGCAACGCGCAGGCCGATTTTGATCGCAAGTCACAGCTCATTGAAAACGGGAATGTTACCCGTGCCAGCTTTGACGATTCGCAAACCAACTTGCGCACCGCCGAAGCCCAAAAAGAACAGGCGTCGCAGCGCTTAGCAATTGCACAGGAACGGCTGAGCAAGTCAGAACTGCGTGCGCCATTTGACGGCGTAATTGCCGATGTTGAAGGCAAATCCTTCACCAATGTAAGTGCTGGCGGCAGTGTTGTAACCCTCTATAGTCAAAGCGCTTTTGAAGTACGCTTCAACGTTCCCGCAACTGTCATCAACCTTTTGAGCGTTGGTGATGATGCCAATATTATCATCACTGACCTGCCCGGTGTTACCCTTAAGGGAAAAATACGAGAAATCAGCGCTCGCGCCACCCAGGTATCAGCATTCCCGGTCATCGTTGCCCTTAATGAAAACAACGAAGGGCTTAAGGCGGGCATGGCCGCAGAAGCCCTTATTCGCTTTGCGTTGCCTGGCAGCGTGAATGGATTTTTGGTGCCTATTTCCAGTTTCGACTTTGAAGGGCTCGGTGAATTCCAGAGTCAACGCGTTTCAGAACGTTCAGCAGAAGGTAGCCCGTCCCAAGTATTTTTGTTTGACGAAGCAACATCCACCGTTAAAGCCACACCAGTAAACATTGTCGGCGTACGCGGTAACATGCTGATTGTCGCCAGGGGTCTCAATGAAGGTGACCTCATAGCAGCTGCCGGCGTTTCCTACCTGCACAACGGCCAAAAAGTGCGCCGCCTCCCTGCCAGCCAATAGAAAGGTAAGTTGATGTCATTTCTTACTTCTCTAGGGCTGACCAAAGCCCGTTTCTGCATTCTTCTAATGTTCAGCTTGGTGGTCTCAGGCTTGCTCGCGTATCAGGATTTTCCCAAACGCGAAGACCCTGAGATTACCATTCGCAGCGCCGACGTTACTGTCCGGTTTCCTGGCCTCGCTCCGGAAAAAATGGAGCAGCTGATCACCGAACAGGTGGAACGGAAAATTCGCTCTATTAAAGAAGTGAAAGACATTGAAACACTATTGGTAACCGGCCGCATGAAGACGTCAGTTTTCCTCAAGGACAGCGTCGACGACCTGACGCCGGTTTGGCAAGATCTGCGCGATAAAATGGAAGAAATTTCCAGAGAACTGCCCGACGGGTCAGAAGGACCTTTTGTTGACACCGACGTGGGGGATGTAACCATTGCCTCAATCGCCATGACAGCAGAGGGCTTCTCCTACCGGGAGATGGAGATTGAGGCGAAAGAACTGCAGCGCCAAATTTACCTGTTAGACGGTGTTGGCAAAGTTGAACTGTTTGGCGTTCAGGAAGAACGGATTTGGCTTGAAGTTGACGCCGAGCGTGCAGCGGCGGTCGGTAAACACCTTCAAAAATTGATCGACGATCTACAAGCCCAGAATGTTATTTTGCCTGCCGGAGACCTAAATGCCGAAGGCACCTCTATGCTGCTGGAGGCAAGCGGTGATTTCGAAAGCGTCGCAGACGTAGAGCGCATGCTCACACGCATTGAGGGAACCAACGAATATGCCCGGCTTCTTGATTTGGTTTCTGTCAGGCGCGGCTATTCCTCGCCCCCAGACAAACCAGCCTATTATAATGGCCGTCCCGCAGTAGTTGTCGGCGTGCAAATGCAATCCGGCTTTGATATTCAGGATGTTGGCGTCGCGCTACGCGAAGCGGTTGATACATACGAACAATCGCTGCCCATTGGATATGATCTGGAGTTCGCAACGTTCCAACCCGACGCGGTGTCTGAAGCCGTTTCCAACGCCCTATCAAATGTGGGGCAGACCTTCATCGTCGTTGTTCTGGTTGTTCTCGCGTTTCTGGGGTGGCGGTCCGGCTTTGTCATTTCATCCATTGTGCCGTTTGCGGTGATGTTCGCTTTGCTGGGCATGGGCGTGTTGAATATCGCACTTGAGCAGGTTTCTATCGCTGCCGTCATCATCTCATTGGGGCTTTTGGTTGATAACGGCGTTGTCATGGTGGAGGATATTCTCAGGCAGGTTGACGATGGCACGTCACGCCACGATGCTGCGCTTAATTCCGGTAAACAGTTTGCAATGCCATTGCTGGTATCGTCGCTGACAACCATTTTTGCCTTCACACCTTTCTTTATTCTCGACGGTAATGAAGGCGAATACTCCTTTTCCTTGGGGGCGGTGGTAGCCCTAACACTCACCGGCTCCTGGCTATCCTCCATGTATTTCATGCCGCTGATCGCCTCAAAATTCCTGAGAAAACGAGCAACTGCAGAAGCCATTTCAGCGAAAGAAACACCCAAATTCGTTGACCAATACCAACGTATTCTCACGCCTACTCTTAATTGGTCATGGGCTGTTGTAGCTGGCTGTTACGGCCTTGTTGTCATATCGATCTTGGTATTTTCGTCGGTGCCTTCCGAGCAGTTCCCTGAGAGTGAACGCACCGAAGTATTGATCTATATGGACATGCCTAAAAGCACCCACATTGAACAAACTGTGGCTTCTGCCTTAAAGGTGGGGAAATGGATTAACGACGAGGCGGCGAACCCGGATGTGCACGACCAAATACTGTATGTAGGTTTTGGTGGGCCAAGGTTTTACTTGTCGCTCACGCCAGCCGACAGAAACGCGTCGAGTGCTTTCTTTCTGGTAAATGCCGCCACGCCGGAGTCCGCCACCGAATTTACAAAACGAGCAAAACGCTACCTGATTGAAGAGCATCCTGAGGCCCGCTTTAAAGTCAAACGGCTGGCGATGGGAGCCAGCGAGTCCGGCTTGGTTAAAATCGAAATAACCGGACCAGAACTGGAACGCCTACTTTCACTTGGTCGTCAAACCGAAGTGTTTTTCCGCGATACGCCTGGCCTGATCCAGAATGAAAACGACTGGGGTGAAAAAATTGTCAAATTCACCATCGATATTGATCAGGACAAGGCGCGCAGGCTTGGCATTACTTCGCAAAACATGTCCCAACTATTAAGTTCCTATTTCAACGGCTATAAAATTTCCGATTATCGGGAAGACGACCAGTCAATTCCAATCATGTTACGTGCCGCAAAAAAGGACCGGGACAGCATTGAAGACTTGCTCAACATAACTCTGTCCAGTGCAGGGGAAGCAGTGTCACTTGAGCAAACCTCTGACCTGATCCCAGAACTTGAATATTCGCAAATTCGACGAAAAAACCAGGTGCGCACCATTACTGTTACTGCAAAGAGCGAAAGCCTTACAGCTGGTGAATTATATGGCAGCATTGCCGATGAATTGGCGTCGCTCGATCTGTCTGGTGGCTATAAAATTGATGTGGGCGGCGAGCTTGAGGACGCAAATGAAATCAACGGTAAAATTGCCGCCGGATTGCCCTATGCCCTGATGCTTATGCTTCTGACAGTTGTGTTCCAGTTCAACTCGCTACGGCGCGGAGTGATTGTGTTCATGACAGTACCGCTGGTGCTAATCGGCGTGCCTTTTGGCTTATTACTAACGGGTCTGCCCATGTCATTCTTTGGCAACTTGGGTGTCATTAGTCTTGCGGGCATTGTGATCAACAATGCCATTGTTCTGATCGACCAGATTGATATTGAATTGAAAACGCAAGACATTCGCAACGCAATCGAAACAGCTGCGAGCAAAAGATTACGGCCTATCTTGCTCACCTCTATCACCACAGTGTTGGGTTTGGTGCCTCTGTATCTGTTCGGTGGGGTTCTGTGGGCACCGCTCGCAATTGTCATGATATTCGGGCTATCTATAGCCTCAGTGCTCACCCTATTATTTGTGCCTGCGCTTTACTTGCTATTTTTCAGGCAGTCGTCAGCTGCTGAACTTAAGGAGCAATCGGCAACAAGCTAAAACCCGGCTTTAGCCTCTAGGGTTGTACGCTCTTCATCGCTGATAGTCAGCGGTTTACGAATGGGCTTCATGGTGTCAGCGTCAAAAAATGGTTTGTAGGAACGACCACCCTTTACGCGCCACCATACTAGCTTGCCGGCAAAGCGAACCAGCATCAGGAAGTTTTTAACCCGTCTCCCAAACGGCTGTGGCTGTGGCGGGTTAACATGGCCCCGAACCGGGCCAACCATTTTCACCACTTCATCCGATGTGCCTTTATGCCCAGTGCATATGGGCAAAACACCCAGAAAAGGAATGCCACCGCTCGGGAATGTATTGCCCAGCGGGGTGTTGCAACAATCAGCGTACCACCGAAGCGGGCCGTCCTTTGTAACCCGCATGCAGGCAACATGCTCCATACCGCCCGTAATTTCGAAATTCTTCGGATCCATCTGGAAAATATTACTGGCACCTCCCGCATCCAACATGTCGTCAGCGCGGCCCAGAAAATGCGCATAGCTTTGGCAACCCTTACAGCTACACATCACATGGTTGGTGCTGTTCGCCGACAGGTTCCGAGCCGCGCCAGTTACCTTGCCGCAAGAACATTTTATTGGTGCATCAACAGCCATGTGTCTCTCCCTTTGTTCCGCTATTTCCCCGGACGATACATGCGGGTGGCGTTTGCCTCAATTTCCGCACGGGTCGTCAGCGCGCGCCGCCATTTCTTTGTGGCAAACAAAGGCGCTTGGTCTGCATAATGCGGCGAGGTTGCATCGAGTGTTGCGCTACCATAATTATGGATTATATCGGCGGTTTGTTTGCCGGCCTGATCCCATTCCACCAAGCCAATCCATGTATCACCGTGGGTTGCCGGAGCAATACCGTTCGCGTAATCACCCGCTGCATAAATCGCCCGCAGCACATCGGGGCCGCCGTCAATTTCCATATTTACATCGCCGCGCACCAACCTGCTGACATCGCCCCAACGAACATCGAAACCGCCGTGATGAGTGGTTAAAAACTCCACGGCCCAGCGCAGCGCAGCGGCCATCGCCGCCGGGCTTTCATCATCTGCACCGTTCCTGCTTTGCTTGCGCAGCGCCATAATCACCAATGCTGTATGGCGGTTGTTCACATCGGTTGAAAGGTTCCAGCCTTTCATATGCTCCACTGCGGGCAAAAGGTCCGGGTGTGCGCTCCAGTCCATGCCAACCATCAAATCTCTCAACCTTGCCGGACGCGATTGCGACGAGTAATCATCGTCAAACTTGAGTTCCAATAACCGCTCGCGGTCAATCAATGAAGTGCCGTCGGTAAGCTCGATAAGCCGCATGGAACGGTTGGTCTGGTTCGTCGCCAACCCCATAGAGGGTGGGAACATGGCGGGCGTCAGATTGTCCGGCCCGTCTGTCGCGTCATAAGGCGTGTTGTTGGCGTTAAATAGCAAGCCAGACTGGGGGTTGATAAGCTTCGGCACTTGGGTAAACGGCCGGTAACCCTGCCAGATAAGTTCTGACCGGTCACCCGGCATATCCTTTGACCAATCCCAGCCATCGGCGCGGTTAGGGTACTGCGCGTTATGGATAAAGGCGATGTTATTGTCTTTGTCTCCGTAGACATAGTTAATACTGGGCAGCGCGTTCATGCGCATCGCGGCCATGAAGTCTTCCAGATTTTCTGCTTGATTAAGCCGGTAATATTGCTCCAACTGGCGCACTTCCCCCATACCAGTGTATCGCAGCGCATAGGTTGCGCCGTCGCGCTCGACCACAGGGCCGTGCTTTGATCGGAGCAAAGGCCGTTTTGCGGGGTAAGCAAAAGGACCAAACAATTTAACCGGCAGCGTGATTTCCGTCACTTCAAAATCAACCCATTCGCCGTCCAGTTTATATTGCATAGGATTTTCGGGGTTACGGGTCAGCACATAAACATCGGAAAGATCAATGTGGTTTACCGTATTGGCCCAACCAAGATTTTCGTTAAAGCCATGTAATATCAAAGGTGTACCGGGGAACAGGCCGCCAGTGATGTTCAAACCTTCCTCGGAAACCAGGTGCGCCTCATACCAGGCAACTGGGCCGGAAAGCGGCTGATGCGAATTGATCAGCAACCGGGTGATACCGTCACCGCCGCGTTCTGCCGAGACGGCAATAGCGTTAGAACCCAGCTCAGCTCCATTATCTGGGGCCAAGGTAAAAGCGCGGTTTTTGTCGGTCGGTGCAAGCGAAATTGCCCGGGCAACCTCTCGGTTGGCATCGCCCTCAAACAGGCCTTGTAGTACTTTATCGAGCCCGTAGAAAAACGGCGTTTTAAACATAAACCCGGCAACAACATCTTCCGCGCGGAACGGCGCAAGCCCGGCCCAGGTGGCGTCGGGGTTTTCAGCGGCATACAAGTTGATGCCCGCAGCGTAGGCATCGGCAATCGCCTTCACATCATCGGGCACACCGCTTGCGTAATGCGCTTCCATGGTTGGCCAGACATCCAGAAACGAGACCACATAATCCGTGGGGGCCGCGTCCGCCCCCCGGTAGCGGGCCAACACGCCGCGGGTGGCGGCAACAACTTCCTGGATGGTCTCAAAGTCATCCTCGGCGTGAGCGTACGCAAGGCCAAAACTGGTGTCGGCGTCGCGCTTTCCAAAAACATGCGGCACGCCCCAATTATCTCGGATTATTTCGGCATCATAATTGGCCGCATCTGAAGACAAAGTGGCATAATCCGGGTTTTCAGGCAGGGGATCATAGAGCCACACCGCCGAAACCAGAACAAAAACCGCCAAAATAATGGTTAAACCCTGAAAAAAACGAACCAAAGTCGATGTTTTCTGAGCCTCGCCAACCGGAATTGCCGTCATTCAGTCGTCTCCCCTAAAAGCCAATTTGTCAGCCGTGATTATATCGCCCAGTTTAGTCTCTGGGAACCGCCGCCCAAGATTTGATCAACTCGTCATAATCCACGGTCACACCCTGCGGCTTTTCGTTATCAAGCTTTGCTTTGGGCGATCCCGGCTGATTGAGCCAATAGTCAGCATCGCGGGGTGCATTGAGTTTTGGCCCGCATGTTTTTTGCACGTTCGCGCGCTCAAGCCGGCGCAAGATCCGGTCCTGCTGATTAGCAAGACTGTCCATGGCTTCCTGCGGGGTTTTCTCGCCTGAGATCGCATCACCAATATCCTGCCACCACAACTGCGCAAGACGCGGATAATCGGGAATATTCGTGCCTGTGGGGGTCCATAGAACCCGCGAATTAGACCGATAAAACTCCACCAACCCTCCAAGCGAAGGCGCCCGTTCCGTCATGCTCTCGTCCCAAATATCGCTTTCGCGTACAAAGGTCAAACCAACATGGCTTTTCTTCAAGCTCACGGTTTTCGACACCACAAACTGCGCATACAGCCACGCGGCCTGCGCCCGGTCAACCGGGGTTGATTTCATCAGGGTCCAAGCGCCGGTGTCTTGGTAACCTAGCTTCATGCCTTCGTCGTAGTAAGCGCCGCGCGGGCTTGGGGCCATACGCCACTTGGGGCTTTCGCCGTCCATGACGGCAATGCCTGGTTTCACCATGTCGGCGGTGAAGGCGGTGTACCAGAAAATTTGCTGCGCGATGGCGCCCTGTGCCGGAACCGGGCCAGCTTCAGAAAAGGTCATGCCGCCCGCTGTTGGTGGGGCATAATTCTGCAGCCAATCAATATATTTGGTAACCGAATAAACCGCCGCTGGCCCGTTGGTGGCACCGCCCCGTGTTACGCTTGAACCCGCAGGGTGGCAGCCTTCAACCCTAATGCCCCATTCGTCCACCGGCTTGCCGTTAGGTAAGCCCACATCGCCCGCACCGGCCATCGATAGCCAGGCGTCGGTGAAGCGCCAGCCCAGCGACGGGTCTTTCTTGCCGTAATCCATGTGCCCGTACACTTTTTCCCCGTCAATTTCTCCCACATCATTGCTGAAGAAATTGGCGATATCCTCGTAAGCCGACCAATTCACAGGAACACCCAGCTCGTAGCCATATTTGGCCTTAAACTGTGCCTTTAGCTCTGGGTTAGTGAACCAGTCATATCGGAACCAGTAAAGGTTGGCGAACTGCTGGTCAGGCAATTGATAAAGCTTGCCGTCTGGAGCAGTAGTGAAGCTTTTGCCGATGAAATCATCCATGTCGAGAGTCGGCGACGTCACACTCGCGCCCTGGCCCGTCATCCAGTCGGTTAGGTTGCGCACCTGATCATAACGATAATGCGTACCGATCAGATCGCTGTCGTTAATATATGCGTCATAGATGTTGCGACCAGATTGCATCTGGGTCTGCAGCTTTTCCACCACATCGCCTTCGCCGATCAGGTCATGGTTCACCCGAATGCCGGTAATCTCAAAAAAGGCCTGTGCCAGCACTTTGGCTTCATATTCGTGGGTGGTCAGGGTTTCCGACACCACGTTGATTTCCATGCCCTTATAGGGAGCAGCCGCTGCCGCGAACCATGCCATCTCAGATACTTGTTGGTCTTTGGTCAGCGTGGAGGGTTGGAACTCGCCATCAATCCACTTTCGTGCGGCTTCGTCGTTAGCCTGAACAACGCCCGCAGCCATTACAAGAGCCACAACGGCCACCGCAGTTTTTACAATAATTTTCACCAGCTATCTCCCATTGCTGTTACCTGACAATAGTCCGATTGCGAAAAATTTAAACTCCCAAAATTTAAAGAGTTACAGCTCGACTATCACAGCAGTGATAATGTCCGGTGGTCATATTGGCTGGGCTAGCTCTGACAATAGAAAATCCACCGCCACCTGAATTTTTTTCAATCGGTATTTAGGTTGGGAGTACAGCAGATAGATACCTGATTTCGCATTTCGTGACACCGAAATCGTCGCGTCATCGAGTTCAACCTCAACTAGCCGTCCAGCCTCCAGGTGATCCGCAGTACCCCATTCCGGGATAAGCGCCAACCCTGACCCTTGAAGCACTTCATCACGCAGCATAGCGCCAACATTGGTAATGAAAACTGGATGCGTTTGCAGCTCTTTCCAACCGTTTGCAGTTTCAGCCTGCCAATTTAGAACGCCGTTTGGGCCCCGGTATTGAAGTGTTTGGTGGTGCTGTAGGTCATCAACTGTTTTCGGCGTACCATGATGCTCCAGATAGCTGGGTGCAGCCATCAAAATAAAGCGGCTGTTAGACAGTTTACGTGCGATTACACGATCCGGAAGGTCTGCAGTCGCACGAATTGCAAGGTCGACATCATTGTTGGCCAGATTGGTTACATGGTCGGTCAACTCAATATCCAGAACAAGCTTAGGATATAGTTGCCGCAGCTTCCTGAGCGCAGGCAATACCTTTGCTTCGCCGTACCCAGGCGGCGCACTAATCGCGAGCCGTCCTGAAGGTGCATGCGGCTGTTCACTTACAATCTCATCGGCATTAGTTAATGCAGAAATAGCCGGGCGGACTTGATCAAGATAAAGCGCCCCAAGTTCGGTCAGCCTGACAACACGCGTTGTACGATGAAACAAGGTTGCACCGAGAGCTGCTTCAAGGTCTTGAATTCGCCGCGAGATCGAAGAAGCCGGAACACCAAAGATTTTAGCAGCCTGGGTGAAGCTTCCAGTGTCGGCAACCTCCATAAAATATTCCAGCGCGCGCATCTTATCCATCTAAACCTCCTTCTCGGGCCAATCATGTCACTTATTATTGTCAATAAGGCAATATACTTTTCAAAATTTGCCTCATTATTATTCAAATTCGTCACATTATGTTTACTGCAGCAACAATAAACATCAAAGGATATCTAAATGAAATACATCGAATTCACCGAAATGGGAGACCCAGCCGAGGTTCTTCACCTGAAAGAAGCTCCTTCAAAACCACTTAAAGCAGGTGAGGCGCGTGTAAAGGTACTAGCGGCCCCCATTCATCCAGCGAACCTATTGCAGATCGCTGGCAGGTACGGCACAGCGGCCGAATTGCCGTCAAGGCCCGGCGGTGAAGGTATTGGTTCGATCGCAGAAATGGCGCCTGATGTAGCGCATTTGAAAGTTGGCCAACTGGTAATGCTGGCCGGTGGGGCAACATGGTGCGATGAAATGGTTGGTCCCGCAACAAGCTTCATCCCGTTGCCCGACGGCGACGTTGAACAACTATCCATGCTGACGGTCAATCCGCTGACTGCACATCTTATTCTGGAAAGCTTCGTTAATCTTACCGCTGGCGACTGGATCGTGCAAAGTGCGGCCAACTCAGCTGTGGGTGAATATATCATCCAACTTGCAGCACAGCGCGGCATCAAAACTATCAATATAGTACGACGCGAAAACCTAGCGGTAGATTTGAAAGCCCTAGGCGCTGACGTTGTATTAGTTGATGGACCCGATTTGGCAGCACGTGCCGCAGAGGCATCCGGCGGTGCTCCCATCATGTTAGCGATTGATAGCGTGGCTGGCGAGACATTCTCTGCGATGATCGACATGCTCACCTTCGGCGGTACGCTTGTGTCCTACGGCGCGCTTTCGGGCCAGCCGTCCGCCCTTACTCCGGGCACCGTCATTTTCAACGATATACGAGTCCGCGGTTTTTGGTTGTCAAAATGGTTTGAAATAACAAGCCAAGAAGACAAACAGGCGGCTTTCGGCAAAATTATTCCGCTGGTTGCCAGTGGTGCCATCAAAGCCACGATCGACTCGCGCTATTCCCTTGAGGATATCAAAGCTGCTGTTGTTCGTGCTGCTGAGCCGGGCCGAAACGGCAAAGTCCTTTTGACACCATAAAGCAACGAGAACAGGCCTGTCGGCATCTTGCCGCCCTGTGTAATTCCTTCAGGAGAAGAACAATGAAGATCACTTCCACCCTATGCCTTGCAGGCCTGGCTCTTGTCGGCACCTCCGCCGCATATGCACAAAGCGATATTGAGCAACAACGGCAAATTATCGGGCACCTTGAGAGCTCAGTAGCTCTTGCCATCATCGCGACTTCAATGCTGACAGCATGGCTAATGAACTATAGTGCGCCCAAAGTGCGGGTCATTGGCACACTGTTGGCGGCGACTGGATGTTTTGCGATAGCTGGTTGGTTCTTATTTTTCGTTTTGGGTACCGGCTTTTTGGAAAACCCCAAGCCGAACCAAGCGATACTCGATTCCGCCAAACCTAGCTTGTTATGGATGTGGACGCTGGGTGCACTGGGAGCGGGCGCTGCCTTGGTCGCGGCCGCTTTTTACCAACGCAAAAACAATAAAACATTGGAACTGAAGGCAGCAAACGAACCTGAACGCTATGGCCGTATGTCGCGCGTACTACATTGGACCATTGCAATACTATTTATTACACTCATTCCTATGGGTATATTCAATTCGATCATACCCGAGGGAACGCCGTATCGTCGGGCTTATAATGCGGTACACGAAACTATTGGATTTATAGTTTTCGCATTGGTTCTGGTACGCTTGACCTGGAACAACATATCCACACGCCCAGCCCTTGACCCCACCCTAAAACCTTGGGAGAAAATACTTGCCCACCGCGTTCACATCACCCTTTATGTGATGATGATTGCGTTTCCGATAACAGGATATGTCATGACCAGTTTACACGGCTTCCCAACCTATCTCTTTGGTCTGCAGCTAGAGCCACTATGGGCGGAAAGTGACACCTATAGGTTCTGGGGCTTATTCCACAAATATATCTTGCCGTACTTACTATATCTGGTCCTGGGAGCCCATATCCTCGGAGCGTTAAAACATAGGTTCATCGACAAGCACAACGACGCCTTCAAGCGCATGGTATCCTAAAAATTCTGCGAGCTATCAAAGGGTTTAGTTTACTCCGCACCGGGGCTAAGGCAGCGCTGCGAAAGAAGCCCCTAAACCCAACGATATACAGCGAAAGCGTACAGGGCCGATAGGCCCTGCGCCCACCACAGGTCTGTGCCGCCAAAGAACAACCAGCCCAAGTGGTTGAAAATGACAATATTGCTCAGAGCCTGGGTTAGGTGATAGTATCATCAGAAATGCGTGAAGCGCGCTGCGCCAGAAAAAATCTGGCAAAAGAGGCTATCACTGCGGCCAGTAAAAGGACGGGTGCGACGGTGCGCGCCGTTCCATGCGGCAATGCAGCCCACGAAAGAATCATGCCCGCGCCCGCGCTCATCAGAGCAAGCCCGGAAAAACGATTTGCTGCCAGCGCTGCTTGACCAGTTAGTTTTCGCCGCGCGAGTGTTTGCGCGGAAAAAACCACCTTGGGCATTGCGTTGCCCAAAATCACAACAAAAAGCCCCACCGCGATGCCAAATATCTGCCCACTGGGCTGCTCTGCAAGAACACCAACCATTTTTGCTACCGCCAATGCCTCGGCGACCAACAGTGCAATGCTAACCGAATAGACAGCGCCCACTGCCTGCTTGCGTTCACTCGCGGTCTGGTAATCCAGTGACTGACTGCGCTCCGTGGCTGCGAGAAACCGCCAAAGGATGAAAAGAAGCAGAAGCGGCACCGAGACCAACAATAACAATTGCTGCGGTGGGACATCAAAACCCACAAGCAGCGGCATCGTTGACAGCGCAAGAGATACTGCTGCCGCTATGCTAAGCACCTTTGATAACTTCTTATAGGTTTTCATGATGTTTTCTCCTGTTTTCCCTTATGTCGTTCATCGGGTTTTATTGTTGTCGCCAGTTCAAGACCAACAGCCTGAGAAAAACCGCGCAAAGCATCTTCCAAGACCGACATTTTGGCGTGATAGACAACCTGTTTACCAACCTTTTCACCTTCAATGAGGTTCGCATTTCTAAGGACCGAAAAATGTGCGGACATCGTGGGTTGTGAGACATTGAAATGCTCGCCGATTTCACCCGCGCTCATTGGATTACTGCGCAGCAACTCTAGGATACGGCGTCGGGTTGGGTCGGATATTGCTTTAAATATATTGCTCATTAATTTACATATAGCTATATATCTATGCGTTGTCAAGCAAGCAACCCGTTACAACTGCAAATTACCATTAAACCCAGCGAAAAACAGCGGCGGCGTATAGCACTGACAGCCCCAGTGCCCACCAAAGGTCAGCGCCGCCATAAAACAACCAGCCTAAACGGATGAAGGCTTATTCAAAAAGCGCACAATTAATTATATCAATAATGAACGATTACACCAAATGCGTTAGGCACCAGCAACTGCGAGTATCCGAAATTCTATTCAAACACACTTCAATTCGAAATATCCATCTTGACATTCCATAGTGGCGTTACTATTTATTAGCGAACGCTAATTAGCGATTGCTAATATTGGAGCTACAATGTCCGGCAAAAAACAAATTATACAAGCTGCCTTTGAACTGTTTGCTGAAAAAAACTTCGATGCAGTTGGAATCCGAGAAATCGGCGAACGCGCAGGTTTGACCAATCCCGCCCTGTATCAGCACTTTTCAGGCAAAAAGGCGCTTGGAGAAGAAGTGTACCGCCAATGTTATCAAACATTGATGGACGCCGTCGACACGAGGCTTAAGGACGGCATGACACCCCTCCAAAAGCTGGATATTTATGTTGATGCCGCTGTGTCATTGCACAAAAAAACACCGTCACCGTTGCTGTTCCTTGAAGACCAGCAACGGCACTTTGGTCTGATCACAAAGCAAGAATTTAGAGATAAGGCCGTAACTGCCCGTTTAACGCGCTGGATTGATGAAGCACGTGAGGCAGAGCTTATATCATCCACGGCGCCCACTCCGTTTCTGGTTGCTCTGATTATTGGCCAAGTCACCAAATGGGCCGTGATGGCGTCGGTCGGCCTTGCACCAAAATCAAATGCCAGCGAGTGGTTGAAACATTCGATACATGCGGCGCTTCAAGCCAATTAAAGTTATCACTTATGCCTCCAGGGCAAGGACAAAAATAATGAAAAAGAGCCTTCTCGCCATTGCTGCCTGTTTATTTTCCTATGAAGCCCAAACACTAGACCCTGAAATAGACACGGCACAATATGAACTGCAATCAAAAGTCACTGCGGTTGCAATCGAACTTGCGGCCATGACATCAATTCCAGCTGCAGGCGTTACCGTTGCTCGTTGCAATACGGTCGCCAGTTCGACAAAGGGCATACCAAAATTAGGGTTAAACAACGCGCTTGCCAGCGAACCGCTGTTCAACATAGGCTCAAATGCCAAATCCATGCTTGCTACAGTGGCGGCTAGATTAGTCGCAAATGGACAAATTAGCTTTGAAACAACCATCAGGGAAAGCGGTGCCTTTCCAAATTTGGAAGCCAACCACCCATTCGCCAATGTAACTTTACAGGAGCTGTTTTCGCACACCTCCGGTATGGCAACATTTCATACAGGAGCAATGCTCAACACAGTGCAAACAACAGGCACAGCAGCGGAGCAACGCCGACAATTTGCTGAACTGGCACTCAATAGCCCGCCTGCAGGCGCGAGAGGCCAAGCCGCCTATTCGAACGCGGGCATCACTATTGCTGGGGTAATGCTGGAGCATGCAGCGAACACTGACGCGCTCCAGTTGCTTTCTGATCATTTATTCCAGCCGCTCGCACTCTCTGCACATGTCGGTGATGCAGCTGATGATGCCAAAGGGCAACCTATCGGTCATTTCATTAGCGATGATGGAACGCTCACACCTTACCTTGAGCAAGAGCCTGCAATCCCGCCATTTCTGCAATCGGCGGGATATATTTCCATCTCCGCGAAAGATTACGGCAAGTATCTACAACTGCATCTGTGCGGCCTACGCGGCGAGGAAAGTGAGGTTTTGAGTGCCCAAGCCATTCAGCACTTACACCACCCTGTCACGAATTCGCCCTATGCACTAGGCTGGGCCAAAACCGAGTTTGCAGGAGAAGAGGCAAGTTTCCACGTCGGTGGCACCGGCACATTTATGGCTTTTGCCGTGGTTCTACCAAAATCAGGCAAAGCCATTGGCATCATGATAAATTCGCCCGCGCCAGAGGCACGCTCTGCCGCCATAGCAAAACTGCGTCAGCTCGCAGAGATTTAAACACAATGAACTAGCGGGCCTAAACCCAGCGAAAAACAGCGGCGGCGTATAGCACTGACAGCCCCAGTGCCCACCAAAGGTCAGCGCCACCAAAGAACAGCCAGCCCAAGTGAATGAAGGCGCTGCCCAGCAGTGAGACAAACAGGCGGTCACCCCGGGTGGTTTCAAACCTGAGCACACCGATGCGTGGTGCACCACCGGGACGGGCAATTTCCCATGCAATCATGCAAACGAGAAACAGCGCAATGCTGGCGAAAAATACGCCGGTAAACATCGTCCATCCCATCCATGCAAAATCCATTTCCGACTCCTAAACCCGCCCAAGGGCAAAGCCCTTGGCGATGTGGTTGCGCACGAACCAGATGACAATCGCGCCCGGCACAATGGTGAGGATGCCAGCTGCAGCCAGCACGCCCCAATCCATGCCCGAGGCGGACACCGTGCGGGTCATCACGGCGGCGATGGGCTTGGCGGCAACACTGGTCAGCGTGCGGGCAATCAACAGCTCAACCCAGGAAAACATGAAGCAGAAGAAAGCGGCAACGCCGATGCCCGAACCTATAAGCGGCATGAAAATACGCGTAAAGAATGCCGGGAAACTGTATCCGTCTATCTCTGCGGTTTCGTCAATTTCCTTGGGCACACCAGACATGAAGCCTTCCAAAATCCACACCGCCAGCGGCACATTAAATAGCGTGTGCGCCAGGGCCACGGCAATGTGAGTGTCAAACAGCCCGATTGAACTATAAAGCTGGAAAAAGGGCAGCACAAACACGGCTGGCGGTGCCATCCGGTTGGAAAGCAACCAGAAGAACAAATGCTTGTCGCCCAAGAACCGGTAACGCGAGAAGGCATAGGCCGCAGGCAATGCCACCGCCAGCGAAATGATGGTGTTCAGCACCACGTAGATGGTGGAATTGATATAACCTGAGTACCAGCTAGCGTCAGTGAGGATGGTTTTAAAGTTGGCGAGCGTGGGGTCAGCGGGCCACAAGGAAAAGCCGCCGAGTATTTCCGCATTTGTTTTTAGCGACATGGTCAGCAGCCAATAGATGGGCAGCATCAGAAAGATGATGTAAAAAATTGGTGTGAAGCGAATGTTTTTAATCATTTATTCGCCTCCGCATCCTGTGCGGTAACCACGGTGTAGAACACCCAACTAACCAACAATACAATCAGGAAATACACCAACGAGAAGGCCGCCGCCGGGCCAAGGTCAAATTGGCCAATGGCCATTTTAACCAGATCTATTGATAGGAACGTGGTGGCGTTGCCCGGCCCGCCGCCCGTGACCACAAAGGGTTCGGTATAAATCATGAAACTATCCATGAACCTGAGCAGCACTGCAATCAGCAAAACCCGTTTCATTTTGGGCAATTGGATATAGCGGAACACGGCCCAGCGCGACGCACCGTCTATTTTAGCCGCCTGATAAAAAGCGTCGGGGATCGATGACAGCCCCGCGTAGCAGAGCAGCACGACAAGGCTGGTCCAGTGCCAGACATCCATGACAATAACTGTAATCCAGGCAGCCACTGCATCCTGCGTATAGTTATAATCCACGCCGAGAGCAGCAAGCGTGTGGCCCAAAAGACCGATATCCTCGCGGGCAAAAATTTGCCAGATGGTGCCAACCACATTCCACGGAATCAGCAGCGGCAGTGCCATTAACACAAGGCACACGGAGGCTGCCCAGCCTTTATTGGGCATGGAAAGCGCGATGAAAATGCCCAGCGGCACCTCAATGGCAAGCACAAGACCCGAGAACAAAAGCTGCCGCCCAAGCGCGCTATGGAACCGCTCAGAGTTCAATATTTCAACGAACCATTCTGTGCCAACCCAGTAAAATTCATTATTGCCGAAGCTGTCCTGCACCGAATAGTTGACCACCGTCATCAGCGGGATGATCGCCGAGAAGGCCACCAGCAAAAATACCGGCAATACCAAAAACCATGCTTTTTGATTTTTTTGCTTCTGCATTAGCTTGCCCCCTCAACCAATCTGCTGTTCTGGTAAATAAGCGTGCGGGACGGGTCGAACTCTAGAATTGCATTGCCGTCCGGGATGCTTTCACCCTCCGCCACAACCACGGTGACCGCGATGCCTTCCGCGTCCACTTTCACAATGCGGTGCCGACCCAAATCTTCAACAGACTGCAAGGTAACGCTCATCCCGTGTTCGCTCTTATGGTCGTGTGGGTGGAGCGAAAGAAACTCCGGACGAATACCAAGTTCGACCTTGTCCCCCGCTAACTGTCCATAATCCGAGGAAAGCCTGATTTTCTGCCCGGCAATGCTGGCTTGGGTGCCCTCCACTTTTGCGGCCATGAAATTCATGCCCGGCGAGCCGATGAAATACCCAACAAAGGTGTGCGTGGGTTTTTCAAATAACTCTTCAGGGGTGCCAATCTGCAATACATCGCCGTCGTTCATCACCACAACTTTATCTGCAAAGGTCAACGCCTCGGTTTGGTCGTGGGTGACATAAATCATGGTGAAACCAAACTGCTGATGCAAAGCCTTCAACTTAGAACGCAGCTGCCATTTCAGATGCGGATCGATCACCGTGAGCGGTTCATCAAACAAAATAGCATTCACATCCCGGCGCACCAACCCTCGCCCTAATGAGATGATTTGTTTGGCATCTGCAGTAAGACCAGCGGCTTTGTCGCCCAAACGGTCCGTAATGCCTAGCAAATCTGCAACCTCGTTCACGCGCGCGTCTACATCTGCCGCAGGCACCCCCCTGTTACGCAGAGGAAACGCCAAGTTCTGGCGAACAGTCATGGTGTCGTAGATGACCGGAAATTGAAAAACCTGCGCGATGTTACGGTGCGCTGTATCTTTTGCCGTTACATCCTGTTCGCCGAACATAACCGCACCTTCCGAGGGCGTCAGCAGACCAGATATGATATTCAACAAAGTGGTTTTACCGCACCCGGACGGCCCTAAAAGGGCATAGGCACCACCATCCTGCCACACATGATCAAGCGACTTGAGCGCATAGTCTTCCGGCCTCTGGGGATTGGGCAAATAGCTATGCGAAATATCTTTCAGATGAATTTCAGCCACGCTGCACCCCACCCTCTCCGCTAACCAGAGCGCCGGTTTGATCAAAAACAAACAGGTCGTCCAAGTCCAGATACAAAGTCAGCTTAGAGCCCATGGCATGATTATGAATGCCGTGCGCAAGCGCGGTCCAGCGCTCACCCAGCGCTGTCACATGGATAAAGCTCTCAGACCCCGTAATTTCTGTGAGCACTACTTCCGTTTCAATGGCAACAGCTTGAGGCGATGTTTGTCTAATCCGAAGCTGATGCGGCCGGAAACCAAACTGATAGCTACCGTCTGGTAATGTGCCGAACAAGCTTTCTCCTGAGACCACGACTTCGATGTTATTCAGTACAATCGTATTAGCCGACTTTGTCGCCGTGATGCTATTCAAAGGCGGGTCCGAGAAAGTACGTGCAGCCTGCATAGATGCCGGAGCGCGGTAAACCTCAGCGGTTGGGCCCACCTGTTGAACACGCCCTTCATGCAAAACAGCCACTTGCCCACCAAGCAACAATGCTTCCTCAGGTTCAGCGGTGGCGTACACCACGATAGAGCCAGACCCTGCGAAAAGGCGCGGCAATTCCGCCCGCAATTCCTCGCGCAGTTTATAGTCTAGATTGGCCAAAGGTTCATCCAGCAAAACAAGCTCGGCGCCCTTCACCAACGCTCGGCCAAGCGCCACCCGTTGTTGCTGACCGCCAGAAAGTTCAAGCGGCTTACGATCCAGCAAGTGCCCGATCGACAATAGATCGGCGATCTTTTCCACGCGTTCACGGATTTGCTCCGTCGGTTGGCGTTCCACCTTCAACGGAGAGGCAATATTGTCAAACACTGTAAAGCCGGGATAATTGATAAATTGCTGATAAACAAAAGCAACGCTGCGGCTACGCACGGACTGCCCGGCGGTATCCACGCCGTTCAGGCTGATTTCACCGCTTGAAGGCTTATCAAGCCCCGCCATCAATCTAAGCAATGTTGTTTTACCTGAAAGCGTCGGCCCTAACAGTGTGTTGAAAGAGCCTGGCTCTAGGGTAAGCGAAATATCAGACAAATGGTCTACACCATCCACCGATTTCGTGACATTTTTCAGCTCTAAGGCCACCCAGTGGCTCCCCCGCAAACTCAGTCCCTACTTTCCGAGAACCCTAGCGTTCGGTCGCCGAGCAATCAACCAATCTATTGCTGTTGTTAATGGCCTTAGGTAACGCCCGAGCCACGACCCGCATCGGCCTGTTGCCAATTGCCCGACTGCATGACGCTATCGAGAGTTTTAACGGCACGCCAAACGTCTTCAAAGCTCAGAGTCAGCGGCGTGAAACCAAACCGCAAAATATCAGGGGCGCGAAAATCACCGATTACCCCTTCTTCAATTAGGGTTCGCATGATAGCGAGGCCGTTTTCATGTCGGTAAGATACCTGGCTGCCGCGCAGGGTAGCATCGCGCGGCGAAACAAGCTGGAACCCGTATAATGGGTCAAGTCCGCTCATCAGCCCGATAAACAGATCACCCATAGCAATACTTTTTGCCCGGGCGTCGACCATCGATACCCTTTCCCAGATATCAAGGGACGCCTCCAGTGGCCCGAAGCTGACAATTGGCGGGGTGCCCGCCAAAAACTGACGGATGTCATTTGCAGGTTCATAGTCCACAGCGAAAGCAAAAGGATCCTTATGGCCAAACCAGCCACTGATCGGACTGCGTGCTTTGCTATGATGGCGCTCAGCAACATAAAGAAAGGCGGGAGCGCCGGGGCCAGCGTTAAGATATTTATATGTGCAGCCGACCGCCATATCCGCACCTAATCCATCCAAATCAACCGGCACCGCGCCTGCGCTGTGGGCTAGGTCCCAAATCATCAGGGCGCCCGCTGATTGAACTTGTTTTGTGACCGAACGCATGTCGTGCATTTCACCGGTTTTGAAGTCCACACCGGTCAATAATACCGCTGCTGTGTCCACATCCAAAAGATCTTTAAGGCTACCATCTCGGCCAATGAGCTTCACTTCAACACCGGGCCAAAAGCGCTCAATGCCCTGCAGTACATAAATGTCGGAGGGGAAATTACCAACATCTGTTATCAACCGCCTGCGGCCCGCCTGCATTTCCAGTGCCGCGCAAACAAGCTTGTATAAATTGACCGATATACTATCAGTGACCACAGTTTGGCCGGAAGCTGCACCAATAAGGGTACCGATACGGTTACCAAGCTCAACTGGCTTGCCGAACCAGTCCGCATCGCTCCAACTTCTGATCAGCCCTTCACCCCATTCTTTTTCAACCATTTCAGTCACCCGTGCGGGCGCAGCTTTTGGCAGAGCGCCGAGCGAATTACCATCCAGGTAAATAATACCTTCTGGCAGGATAAATTCACCGCGTGTCCAGGCGAGTGGATCAGCGGCATCAAGCTCTTTTACAGTTTTAAGATTATGGGGCATGCTTGTTCACCAAATTCAAGGTTTCGCCAAACAATGTCGAAGACGGGTCTGCCAAGTCAAACAATATGTTAAAATGGTCACGACCTTCATATTCCATAAATGTACTGCAGGACAAATGCTGCTTCCATGTGGTGTGCAACAAGACGGACTGCCGTTTGAACTCCCCTGTTTCATTAGAACCCACTGCAATATGGATCGCGCAAGCTGCGTTCGGCAGGATGGTGTACGGGCTATTTGCAAGTGCCTCGGCAGCATTCATACCTACCATATCGTTCACATAGCTTAGGCGCACAGGCTCAAGGTCATACACGCCGCTGATCAACAAAGCCCCTTTAAGAACAGGCTTGCTTGTCATCACCATCGCGGCCAAATGCGCACCCGCTGAATGGCCAGCAATAACAATCCGGTTCGGGTCAAACCCAAGTTGCTGTGCCTGCGCCGAAAGCCACGCAACCGCAAGGTGAGCATCAGCGACAATCCCGGAAAGGCTCGTTTCAGGCGCAAGCCGGTATGTGACAGAGGCATAATTAATCCCGGCATCAATGAAAGCTGGTGCCGGAAACGAGAATGCGCTCTCGTCAAGCGCAGACCAAAACCCGCCGTGAAGAAACACCACCAATGGCGCGCCCGGTCGGTCAGCATGAAAATAGTCAAGCCGGTGCCGCGCGTTTGGGCCGTATTTCAATCCTATTTTAGCCTTATCAGCCAGCAGCTTTCTTGCTGCCAAGCTGCGCTCAGCATACTCGGCTAAATAATCATCAAGGCTATCAACCAAATGGCTTGGCGAATATTCGCGGTCCAGCGATTCTGGGTCAGTCGGATAAGGCTTTTGTAGCTCTGTCATTTTCCTAACCGGCCACACATGAGGACAAAAATCAAGCTTGCCCGCACCGAAAACGCCGCTCTGCCATAATTTGCCCCAACATTGCCTTGGGCCCGGCATGGTTCCGGCATCATCAAGCCATGCTTACAACCTAAAACTGCAGTTCTCATCAGTACCCACTTCAAGGATCCGCCCTATGCCACAAGCCCGCCTGTTGCTTCTAATCGCTGTTTTTCTTTCCCCTTTCACTTCCGCTTCTGCTTCTGCTTTTTCCCCTACCTATGATGTAAACGCCGTTGAACCCGGCGGGCTTTATTTTGCCACCGACAAACCGGGCCGCGTGGTGCGAGCCCCGTCATTGGCGGCCGACGTGATTATGACCGTGTCCGGCCCCATTGTTCGCACACAGGTTACACAGCGATTTGAGAATACAAGCGACGCTTGGGTGGAAGGCATTTACACCTACCCCTTACCCAAGGGATCAGCGATCGACGTATTGAAAATGCAGATAGGCGACCGGATCATCGAAGGTGAAATTCAGGAAAAAGCACAGGCAAAGCGAACTTTTGAAAGGGCCCGCGACAGCGGCAAGCGCGCCAGTCTTATTATCCAGCGGCGACCTAACATTTTCTCCACTCGTCTGGCCAACATTGGCCCCGGTGAGTTGATCAAAATCACTATCGAATTTCAGGACCTGATCGAACCGCGCGATAATGTTTTTCAGCTTCGGTTCCCAATGGTGGTGCGCCCGCGCTATAGCCCCGGTGAACCGCTTGATGACCGGCAAGCCCGTCTTGGTTGGGGTTTCGACACAGATGAAGTACCTGACGGTAGCAAAACCACCCAACCACTGATCGATGGCATGGGCCGCAACCACAACCCGGTGTCGCTCAAAATCAACCTTAACCCCGGCTTTGAAATGGAAGAACTGGCAAGCCCGAGTCATGAAATAATCATCGTTGAGCAAGACCGCAGTGCTTTGATCACCCTGACCAACGGTGAAGTACCCGCCGATCAGGACTTCATTTTGCGCTGGAAGCCTAAGTCAAACACCGCCCCACAAATCGGCATATTCAGCGAGAACACCGAGGCGGGCGACCATAAGCTTCTGATGCTAATTCCGCCCACCACACTGCGCGCGGTCGAGGCCGCCCCGCGCGAACTGGTCATTGTGCTAGACCGGTCCGGCTCAATGGGTGGTCAGGCCATCAGGCAAGCCAAAGCGGCAGTGCGCCGCGCGGTTATGCGCCTACAAGGCGGCGATACCTTTAACATCATTGCTTTCGATAGCACATCACAGCCTTTGTTTTCGGCCAGCCAACCAGTGAGCGAACGCAGCATCGATGCGGCGCTTGATTTCGTTTCCAATATAGAGGCAGGCGGCGGCACAGAGATGTCATCGGCACTTGGGCATGCCCTAGCAGGCCACAATGTTGAGGGTGCGGAACAACCGGCGCTGAAGCAGATTATTTTCGTCACCGACGGTGCTGTGGGGAACGAAGTTGCCTTGATGACCCAGATTAAAACCGGTCTGGGCTCAGCCCGTTTGTTCATGGTGGGCATCGGCAGTGCGCCCAATAATTATTTTATGAGCGAGGCAGCCCATTTCGGGCGCGGCACCTTCATTAATATCGCCATGCAAGACGATGTGCTTAATGCCATGGCGCGGCTATTTGCCAAAATCGAACGGCCCCAGCTAACCAACATCAAGATAGACGGATTAAAAGACGCAGACATGGTTCCAGCTGTCATCCCCGATCTATATGACGGCGAGCCAATCATCATCGCTTTCAAAACCGAAAGCCGCATTCTGCGCGGCCTGAAAGTAACCGGTGAGCGCGACGGCAAACCTTGGTCAATGAGCGTTCCTCGCGCACAAAACGGCTCTGCACAAGGTGTTGCAAACCTGTGGGCACGGCGCAAAATTCAGATGGTCAACCGGTCCTATATCGGCCACAGGGGCGACGACACGTTAGACAACCGCCGTTCAGATGTGCTCGCGCTGGCGCTGGGCTATCATCTGGTTAGCGAGTTCACCAGCTTGGTTGCGGTCGAGCAAGAGGTCGCGCGTGACCCAGCCGACCCTTTGTACAAGCGCGAAGTCGCCGCGAACCTGCCCGCAGGTATGGACCCGGCTAAAATGCGCGCAGCCCCGCGCAAACAGATGACTCTGGCCAGTGGATTGGTTGTAAGAAGAATGGCAGCCAACATTTCTTCACCGCCGGTTCGTGCCCGCGGCACGGCATCGCCGATGATGATGCTCATCCTCTCGGGGCTTGGCTTGTTGCTGCTGTCTGCTGCGATGATGTTTTTCATGCGGCGCAAACAACAGGCGGCTCCGTGAAAAGCATAAAAGTCATAATGATCCTGATCGCGCTTTCGGGCGCGATTTTGCTGGCAAACGGCCTGTGGATACCGGTTAAGGCAAGGCTGGCTTACGGCCTACTGGACCTTGCCCATGACGGCGCACAGGCAACCGGAGCGCCGGTCAAGCCCTGGTCATGGGCAGATTTCGGCGTGCTCGGCAAACTGACCGTGGGCGGAAAGAAAATCCATGTGTTGGACCGCGCCACTGATCAAGCAATGGCCTTTGGTGCCGGGCGGCATGAGGAATATGACCCGGAAGGACCGCACGTTTTGTCCGGTCACCGCGACACGCACTTTGCGGTGCTGGAGGATGTGAACCGCGGCGACGAAATTTCGTTTCAATCATCGCAGGGCGACATAACCTACCGGGTGAGCGAAACCCGCATTTTCGATATCCGAGAGGGTGTTGTCTTGCCGCCAGCCAGCGGCGAAATTATGCTGGTTACCTGCTGGCCTTTCGGTGCCATCGACCCCGGCTCCACCAAACGCTATCTTGTTTTGGCACAAAAAATATAGTCGCTGGTCAGCCCTAATTTTCATTTGTTTCTTGACCATTTAGTCAGGATTTATCAATATCACATGCACCCAAGAAAATCTGGTGCTTGAGAGACTGATCTGCCAAACTCCGATGATTGTAGTTTAACAATGGATTTTGGCGCACGACACCATAATGGGGACAACTGCGTGACTGTTAAAGCTATCCACGGGGACCTTTTTACCATGGTCGACGACCCCGCATTGGTGGGGGCCGAACAGTCATACATAAACATCCTGAATGGTACGCTGGTGGTTGAGGACGGCCATATTATCGCCATTGGCAAACGCGCTGACATTGAACCTACGTTGGCCGCGAACGTGGACGTGATTGACCACAGCGGCGCGCTGATCACCCCCGGTTTCATTGACACCCATATCCATTTCCCGCAAATCGATATGATCGCAAGCTACGGCGAGCAATTGCTGGACTGGCTGGAAAATTACACTTTCCCCGCCGAAGCCCTCTATGAAGACACCGCCCACGCCGCCGAAGCCGCCGACTTTTTTGTGCGCGAGCTTTTGCGCAACGGCACCACCAGCGCGCTGGTGTATGGCTCGGTGCACGCACAGTCGGTTGATGCATTATTTGAAGCCGCCTTTAAGCGCGGCATGCGCATAGTGGCGGGCAAGGCCTTGATGGACCGTAACGTGCCCGAACAAGTGCGCGACACACCAGAATCGGGCGACAAAGACAGCCGCGCATTGGCCGATCGCTGGCACGGCAAAGGGCGGCTTGGCTATGCGGTAACACCGCGTTTTGCCCCGGCTTGCTCAGACGAGCAGTTAACCCGCGCCGGGCAAATGCTGAAGGACTATGACGGCCTGTTGATGCATACCCACATGTCGGAGAATGTTGCCGAGATCAAATGGGTCAAAGAGCTTTACCCGCACGCCAAAGATTATCTGGATGTGTATGACCGCTTTGGCCTGCTGACCAGCACAAGCGTATTTGCCCACTGTATTCACCTGCACGGCGAGGAGTTCCAGCGCCTCAGCGAAGCCGACGCCGCCATTGCATATTGCCCCACCTCCAACCTGTTTTTGGGCAGCGGGCTTTTTAACCTGACCGAGGCGGAAAAATACGGCGTGAAATTGGGCATCGGCACCGACATCGGCGCCGGCACCAGTTTTTCCATGCTGGAGACAATGGGCGAGGCCTACAAAGTAGGCCAACTACGCGGCCAAAAGCTGGATGCCTTCAAATCCTTTTATCTGGCCACACTGGGCGGGGCCAAAGCCCTGAACATGGCAGACAAAGTAGGTACGCTGGAGGTCGGCAAAGAAGCGGATTTTCTGGTTTACGACAAAGCAGGCACCCCGCTTTTGGAGCGCCGCCTGAAGCACTGCAAAACCATCGAAGAAACCCTTTTCGTGCTCTCGATCCTAGGCGACGACCGCGCGATTGGGGAAACCTGGATAGCGGGCGAACGGATGCATGGGCGATCAACCTGACGCGAAAAGTGGGCCGCTAGCATTGATATCACTTTCTAACCAAACCGGGTGGTGTAGTTCAGTCAGTTAACTTTCCGCTATTCGCCATAAGCAGGCCTAAGTCAATTGGCTTCGTCCAGCCGGTCCCGCCTTGGACTGCACCCAAAATACGTCGGATTCCGGCACAGTCATGAACCAAATATCGCTCAAAGTCGTCGCTACTTGGTGACGTATTTACAAAGCGCTGCCACAGTGCTTATTTAAATGGATAAATCAGCCGATAGCCCATAACAAAATGGAACCATCGAATGAACAAGTTTTTGTCAGTTATCGCCACTTCCACGGTGATTTTCTTTGCATCGCCCGCAGCGGCCACTTTTTCGATCGTTGCCTGTGACACCAAAAGTGGTAGTTGCGGCGTCGCTGTTGCTACCAATAATCTGGCGGTTGGAGGTAGTGTGCCTTATGTGCAAGCCGGTGTTGGCGCCGTTGCGGTGCAATTTGACACTAACCCGAAAATTGGCCCAACGATCCTTTCACTGCTGGCTCAAGAAACCCCTATTGGACAAGCGCTAATACAGGCCATACAAACGTCGGAACCGTTTGAAGGTCAGGGGCGGGAGTGGCGGCAGGTCGGCGTTGTCTCTGCTCGTGGTGAGACCGCCAACCACGACGGCGTGCAGGTGATTGAGAGCGGCTATGCAGGGCATCTTTCGGGGGTTAATTATGCGGTACAAGGAAACGGGCTAGCCGGCGCTCATGTATTGGAGCGCTTATCAGAATCATTTTTGGCAACCACAGGTGATCTGCCATCTCGCTTGCTGGCGGCGCTTGAAGCCGGGTACGCAGCGGGTGGTCAGACAATCGGGCATCGCTCTGCGGCATTAATTGTACGCACAATGGATGGTTGGCCAATTGATATTGATTTGCGAGTAGATTCCTCAGATGCGCCGGTGCCAGACTTGCGACGCGTTTTCAATGAGCATTATGCACGTATTCACATGGCGCGTGCTGAGCGCATGGCCCGCAATGACAAGCCCGATGAGGCGCTTGCACTTGCGAAGAAGGCGATTGGTCTTGCCCCTCGCTGGGATCGTATAGCACGTCGCGCGGCGCTTCTGGCACACGGATTGGGAGAGCCTAAATTGGCAACACTCTATTTTCATCGTTTTCAGACTCTGAACCCGGTTTGGGCTAGCCAGTATTGCCCAGCAATGAGTGACGCGTCTTTCGCTGCCTGTGCAGGGGGCGAATAGTGCTGTTGTTGAAGAGCTTATCCTTCCGGTAACTTGCGCAGCCGGTAGACCAAATACCTGTAGGCGCGTCGGCCCTCAGCATCAAATGCATTATTCGGGTTGGGATTTTTCATGTCGCATTGAGAGTCCGCAATGGGTCAGTTGAGGATGCTTCTCAAATACGGGCGAATGTCCGCTTGGCCAGAAGCGGACTTTATTAAGCTCAAAACTTGAGTACGGCTATCACTCAGCCCCCTATCACCAGCGGCCATGTTATAAGCATGATTTAACAACGCTGTCACCGGATCGTTTTCTCCGTATTTCCTATCACCACCATAGGATTGGCACTGTTCACCGCAAAATGGTCAACAGGGCTTGCAAATTTTCCTACAGACCGTATCAAAACATATGGTTTGAAGGGAGAATGCAATGACCGCACTGTTTAAGATAATCCTCGTAGCTTTTTTCATCGGGGCTTCGTCCCTTTCCGCCGTGGCGCAAACAACCGTGACCTTCACAGATGACATGCGCGAGGCCAGCGGCATTGCGCTGGGCGTGTTTGAAGGCGGTAAGCTTGGCCCCAACGGCACAAAGCTGGACCGCGATGCGGACGGCGCGCTGGCGCATGCCATTGCCGCCACCGGGTTTGACGGCGCATCCATGAAAAAACTGCTTATCCCGGCGCCCGAAGGCATCGACGCCAAGCAAATTTTACTGGTTGGTCTGGGTGCGGTAAATGGCGGCCTGGAGGATTTAACCTACCAGAATATGGGCGGAAATGCAGCGCAAGCGGCCATTGCGGCTTTCAAGCAAGATTTCACCTTTGTTGTTGATCTCAAAGGCTCTGCTCTCGCCCAGTTTGGCTTCGGTGCAAAGCTTGGTAGCTATTATTTCGACAAATATTATACCGCCGAAGACCGGCAAAAAAGCATCGAGACGCTCACCATTGTTGCGGACGATTACCGGGATGCGCGGCGCATGTTCCGGGCCGAGCTTGACCCGCTTGCCAATGCCATCTGGTACACGCGGGATGTGTCGAACGAGCCCGCCAATGTTATCTATCCACAGTCTTTTGTTGATCGCTGGACCGCGCATTTTGACGGCATGGACGATATTTCGATTAAGGTAATCGACGAACAAGAAATGCTGGAAATGGGCATGGGTGCCATATACGGCGTTGGCCGTGGCAGCAAGCGCCCCCCGCGCATGATGGTTGTTGAATATATGGGCGGCAAGAACGGCGACGCACCCGTGGTGATTGCTGGCAAAGGCATCACCTTCGACACGGGCGGCATCAGCCTGAAAAACCCGCCGAATATGTGGAACATGAAATTCGACATGTCCGGTGCCGCAAGTGCGGTGGGCACCATTCATGCACTGGCAGGGCGCAAAGCCAAAGTGAACGCGGTGGCCATCGCGGCGCTGGCTGAAAATATGCCCGGCGGCAACGCGCAGCGGCCCGGAGATGTGGTTAAATCCCTATCGGGCAAGACCATTCAAATTCGCTCAACCGACGCCGAGGGGCGTTTGGTGCTGGCAGACGGCCTATATTACGGCGACACGACCTATAACCCGGTTGCGCTGATTAATCTGGCGACCCTGACCGGTTCTGCGCGCGCGGCGCTTGGCGGTGATTACGGCGCATTGTTTTCGCGCCATGATGATTTAGCTGATACACTCTTGGACTTAGGCAAAAAAACCGGTGACACCCTTTGGCGGTTGCCGCTGAACGCCAATCATTTTAAGGCGATCAAAAATAATGTGGCCGATGTGATGAACTCGGGCCCGGGTGCGCCGGGCGCAAGCGCGGGAGCGGCCTTCCTTGGCACCTTTGTGCGCGAAACCACTCCGTGGGCGCACTTTGATATCGCCGGCATTGCCTATTCTGACACAGCCAGCCCAACCAAGGCTTCGCCCGGCTCTCGCGGGTTTGGTATTCGCCTGCTGAATGCTTACGTTAAAGAGCATCACGAGAGTAAGTAGCAACTATAGCTTGCCGGAAGACAGCTCTCACTCTTCCGGCAAGTCTTTCTCGCGGCCTTTGAGTAACAACAAAAACATCGCGGCGGAAAGCCCTGCGGCAGCGTACATCATGCACATGACCATAATCTGGTAGCGTGCTGCCACCAGCGGCGACACGCCCGATAGTATTTGCCCTGTCATCATGCCGGGCAATGACACCAAACCCACGGCAAACAGCGAATTGGTGATCGGGATCAGCGCGGCCTTCAGCGCCGTGCTGCGCGCGCGCTCATAAGCCTCACCGCGCTTGCGTTCAGCCATAAAACGTTCACCCGCAAGGCTGATACTGGTCATGGAGGCGGCGAAAATCATACCCGCCAACGGAATGACATAACGCGGGGCATACCATGTATCGATCGCCAGCACGCCCGCGACGATGATCACAAGCGTTAGCCCGCCCCCTAGTAAAACCGATAGCAAGGCACGTGGATATAAGGCCTTCCGCGGTAGGTCGATGGTGCGCAGGGAAATCCAGCTGGCCACACCCACCATGACAGCCAGCACCGCCAGCACAATCCAGCCGGTGTTGGCCTCGAAAAGATAAATCAGGAAGTAACCGATGATGGAAAGCTGCAGCACCATCCGGCCAAAGCCATAAAGTGCCTCCTTCACATCGCGCGACCACAGATGCAAAACGGCAATAACCGCCACCGCCGGCACAAATGCGAGCAACAAATTTTCCAGTGGTATAACCTGCATGATTGCCCCCTTACACGAGTGTGAAGGGGCGGCGTCCGAGTGTCAACACGGGCTTAAAATGCAATGGTCTGACGGCCAATCAAATTAGCAATTTCTTCGACCTGAGCAATCTGTTCCCATTGACATTTCTCTGCCGTTACGGTGTGTTGGCTATACACATGAGGGGTAGTTATGGACGTTCTACTATGGTTAGTGCCACTTGCATTGGTCTTGTCCGGGCCGGTTGCACTGATATATTCGATTCAGAATTCAAATAAATTGAAAGCGCTAGAAGCCGAATTGTCGCGCATGTACAACCTGTTCGCGGCGCTGAAACAAACCCTACAAAGCGAACAGGAAACGTCGCAAAGCGAAGCCGACAGCCCTGTTTCACCGGAAAATCCTCCATTAACATCTCAAACGAATACGCCGGAAACTACGCAGCCAGAACCTATGGAGGCACCTGCATCCCGTGCAGAAGATGCCCCTGAACAAACCTCATCAGCGACTGAAAAATCAGACAATTACAGCGATAAAAATGCCTACGCTGCGTTGTCTGCGACTTTAGCAGCAGAACGAACAAAAAATGCGCCCGGCGGAGAAAAGCTCAGCGACTTTGAAGAAAGCCTTTCATCGAAATGGATGATTTGGCTTGGAGGGATTGCCCTCGCGCTAGGTGGTGGGTTTATCGTTAAATATTCTATAGAAGCAGGTCTGTTGAGCCCGATTATGCGGGTTTCCCTTGGCATTATCGTCGGTGTTTTACTCACAATTGGGGGCGAGCTTTTACGCATTAAGCACGACAAAATTTCTTGGCTTGAGAATGCGCCTGATTACGTACCGCAAGCTTTGGCCGGCGCAGGGTTGTTCACCTTATTTGCGGCAGTTTTGAGCGCCTACTCGCTTTACGATCTGATTGGCCCACTGTTTGCTTTTGCTGCTCTCGCAGGCGTTTGCATGTTGGCCAGTTGGTTCGCTTTAGCACAAGGCAGACTGTTTGCTTATCTCGGTCTTGTTGGCGGTCTGATTGTTCCTGCGCTGGTATCCACCGACAGTGGCAACGCGTGGGCCTTATTTCCCTATCTGTTGTTGATTGTTATCGTCGCATTGGCTACGGCCCGCTCAAGAGCATGGGCTGACGTTGCTGCATCTGCGCTTGGCCTGTCCCTGCTTTGGGTCCCTCTGTGGATGATATTGAGCTGGCACGCTGGTGACGGCTTACCTGTGGGACTATACACAATCATTCTGGCAGCCTTCACACCGATGTTTCTAAATGGGGCAACGCCCGGCAGATCGACCGAAACAACCTTGGCAAGCCTCAAACCTCTCCACCCTGTTTCCTTTATGTCAGATGCTGTTGCAGTATCAACAGCCCTTCTGTTGGTCACGATAGTTCGGCTAGAGCATTATGGCGGTGCCAGCCTTTGGTTGTTTGGTCTTTATATTATTGGCAGCGGCTATATGGCGATACGGGACGCAGAATTCGATATCAGTGCCATCGTTTCCCTGATGGCCGGGCTGTTTGTTTTGACGATATGGCATGTTCCGAACTTGGTGGAAATACAAAATCTTATGGGTGCTAACCCGGCTACCCAGCTTGCTTTAGCTCCCATCGCGCCGCCGGGGTTTCGAACCTTCGTAACTGCCTCTATTTTGCTCGCAGGCGGGGCTGGGTTTGCCGTGTATTTTCTGATGGCGTTCCTGCAAAGAAAATCAATGTGGGCTACTATTGGTGCAGTGTATCCACTTCTTGTAATTATCATCGCCTATGGCAGGCTCAATGATTTTGAAACAAGTATTCCCTTTTCCTTTGTTGCACTTTTGATCGCCGCCCTTTCAACCGCAGCTGTAGCAGGGCTAAAGAGGCAAGTTGACTTTGACGTCTCGATACCAATTGCAGCTTATGCCGCAGCCGCTACAGCCGGCTTGTCTCTGGCTTTCGCAATGGCACTAAGAGATGCTTGGCTGAGCACTGCATTCGCTGCGGAAATTGTTGCGTTAGCATATATTTGGAGGATAACCGACGTACAAGCGTTGCGAACGATAGCGCTTATATTAGCCTCAATCGTTCTTATTCGCTTGTTTGCGAATGTGTCCATATTTGATTACGGTGGAGGCGAACCACTAGCGGCCATAAATTGGCTATTTTATGGCTATGCACTAACCGCTCTGCTGTTTGCCGGAAGTGCAAAGGTTTTTGGCAAGCGGAGTGAAAGGGACCGCCTATACTCAGTGTTGGTTGCCGGGTCAGTTTTGCTTTTGGTTGGTTTCTTGACACTCGAAATCCGGGTTTTAGCAGGGAAAACTAGTGCGCTAGACGGTGACACCACTGCTCTGGAACTAGCCCTACAAACCATAAACTGGACGGCGGCAACGACACTATTATTATGGCGAGAACTGCGCGATCAAGACAGCATTTTCAAGGCCTTGCGGCTCTTTATGACCGGCATTAGTATTACCGGCCTCTTGATAAGTGGCGGCTTGCTCAACAACGCCTTTATTGTTGGAATTGAGGATTTAGGCACATGGTCAATTTTGAATATCCAACTATTACAATTTTTCATACCGGCGGTGTTGTTCGCCGCCAAGGCAAGGCTTGCCCACGGCGCCAATATGTCGGTCAGTAGCGCGGTATACGGCGGCGCTGCATTGATAAGTTTATTCGCCTGGATAACTCTTGAAGTTCGTTTTTTCTTCGAATCAAATAGTGAATTAACAAACGGAAGCCAGTGGGAGATATATAGCTACTCTCTTGTTTGGCTTTTATATGCGACCGCCCTTATTTTCAGTGGATTGAAAATATATCTTAAGCGTTTAAGAATGGCGGGCATCGCATTACTTTCGGTGGTTATATTAAAAGTATTTCTCGGCGACCTTAGTAATCTTGAAGGTATTGCCCGTGCGGCTTCCTTCATGGGGTTAGGCATTGCAATGATCGGACTAGGCTATCTCTATCAGCGCCTTCGCCGAGTGGCTTAATCAAAAGATCTGCATATGGACACTACATTAAGGCCAATCAGTTGATTTCAATTGCAACGGATTCTTCCGAAAAAGAGATATAGGTGAAAGCGTCAGGATCAAGAACTTCCAACAAAGCCTTATACTCATGATGCCTCCAACCTGGATATCCATAGAGCTCATCAAATAGGATCACGGTTCCACTGGTAAGAAAAGGCTTTATGGCTTCAAGAGCAAACCGCGTGGGGGTGTATGTATCCATGTCCATATGGACAAAACTAATCCGGGCGTCATCCCCAATATTTTCAAGATAGAGCGGCAAAGTGTCATGTACCCATCCCTTAACCAGAGTAACATTTTCAGGCACTTCAGGCAGTTCACCTGATTGGGTAAATGCGCCGGCCGCTCTGCCAGATTGGATGCCCGTCCAGTCTTCCTCTAACCCTTCAAAACTATCAAACCCGGTAATTGATAGTGACTTCTTGGCCAAGGCCTTGGCAAACAACCTGCAGCTTGCCCCAGACGCAACACCAAGTTCGATATAATGTCCATTTTCAACCTGGTTACTGACGGCGCGCCTGATTGCATATTCCTGATTGCGCGGCTTTTGTCGAAACAACATGGCTTTTTCCATGTGTTTCTTGAAAACCTCAACACTCTCTTGCTTTGATTTATTTACCAAAATATCGATCAAAGATTGCTTAACCATTTAATGGCTTCCCATTCCTAATGTCTTTTGTTGAGAAAAGGCCACGAAACGGGGCACTTATATTTTCGGGGGAACCATATAGTTTACGCATTTTGATAACAAGTTTAATGTCTACCCTTGACCGTTAGGTGCTGATAATAGCCTGCTCCGAAGCACTTAATACATATTCAACGCAATTGTCGTTGCCGTCCTCATCAGCGATGCGGTCGATGACCAGAAAGTCGCTCACACCTTCAAGTGCGAGACTGAAATGGTGCCATGTTCCTGCATGGTAGTTTACGCCCTGATCGCCGCGCGCGATGAACACGCGTATGGCTGAGGCATCAAAATCACCAGCCGGAGCTACCACCACCAAATACGGGTTTTCCGACAAGGGCACAAACGCCTGGCTGGATAGCGGGTGATATTCCATGATTTTGATCTTAATCGACTGAGCCATCGGTGTGGACCGGAAGATGCTGATGCCTGGCCTGCCGCCTTCCGCTGCTACATCAATGGCTGCCAGATCATGAAACCGCGTGGTGTTGCCGTAATTTATCGCCAGCTGCACCGCATCAGCGCCTGTTTCGATCACGTCGCCGAAAGGCTTAAAAGCTTCGGTGGTCAGGGGCTCAGGTTTTATAAATCGCGTCACTGTTTGGCACCGTCTTCAATCCATTTACCCAGCAAGGCCCGTTCTTCCAATGTCATTTCGGTTTCATTGCCCAGAGGCATGATGTCAGACATAACCACCTGTTCCATGATCGCCGGGGCATATTGCTGGATCAGCTCTGGCCGATCAAGCAGAACACCACCGGGTGCCTCGTCAAAAAACTCGTGGGTCGGCGATGCCGTGTGGCACGTCACGCAGTGCTTGCCCACAATTACCTGCACTTGACCGATGCTGACGGTCTGGTCGCCCACATCGACCCGGGTTTGTTTTTCGGCTTCGGCCGCAAACACCATAATGGCGATGAAAAGCACGACCGATGCCGCTACTAACGCTGGGCTGGTTTTGCCCTTATGGCGCAGGTTAAAGAAATGCCGCACCATCACACCCACAAGCCCAAGCCCCGCAATAACGACCCAGTTGTAGGGATTGGAGAAAGTCATTGGATAGTGGTTAGACACCATCAGGAACAAAACCGGTAGCGTCATGTAATTATTGTGCAGGGACCGCTGCTTGCCAATTTGACCCAGTTTAGGGTCCGGTTCTTCGCCGGCTGTTAACGAGGCCACAATTTTTTTCTGGTTAGGGATGATCACCATGAACACGTTGGCAGCCATCGCTGTGCCAACAATCGCACCAATATGAATGAAAGCAGCACGGTCACTGAATATATGGGTAAGTGCATAAGCTGCGGCCACTAAGGACGCAAACCAGATTATACCGGTCAACCGATTGTTTTTACCGATCGGTGAACGACACAGCGTATCGTAAAAGCCCCAGCCACCAATCAGAAACGCCAAACTGATACCAATGGCTTGCCACTGGGTCAGTTCCATTTTGGCACGGTCAATCAGGAACAGGTCAGCGCCTAGGTAATAAATAACCGCCAGCAAAGCAAAACCACTCATCCAGGTGAAATAGGCCTCCCATTTGAACCAATGCAGGTTTTCAGGCATTTGCTCAGGTGCGACCGCGTATTTTTGTTTATGGTAAAAACCGCCGCCGTGAACCGACCATAGTTCGCCGGACATGCCCTTTTTTTTCTCTTTCGGTTCTTCCAGATGATTGTCGAGCCAGACAAAATAAAAAGACGAGCCTATCCAGGCGATGCCGGTGATAAAGTGCAGCCAGCGGATCGCCAAATTAATCCAGGGGGTTATATCAAATTCCATCAAACTCGTCCTTTTACGCGCAGAAATTGGCAAGCGCAGAATGCTATTTTCCCATGTTTAGCACAAGGTTTAATACACCCGAATTGCTGTGAAACGCCTGCACAAGTTTAGTTTTCCCTTGCTGGGAGGTAATTCCTCTATCAAAGTAATGCTAGTCATTGAATATAAGCAGAGAACTCATGAAAAAATTAGCCGTCGGTGTAGGAACGCTATTGTTGGCAGCGGTTGTTATTGCGGTAGCCGGGCAACGACAAATCGGCGGTTTGCTGGTTGATCGAATGATAGAGAGCCGTATCGGCGTAGATCCAATTGCGGCCTTGCCAGACGGTTTGCATGTGAAGGTCTGCGGTTCAGGTTCACCGCTACCGGACCCCGGACGGGCAGGTCCGTGCCTCTATGTTGTCGCAGGTGACCAAACATTTGTTGTGGATGCGGGCTCATCGAGTGCACGCACCATGATGGGACAACAACTTCCCCTTGGCCGGCTGAACGGCGTTTTCCTGACACATTTTCACTCGGATCATATCGACGGATTGGGCGAATTGATGCTCCAACGCTGGGCGCAGGGCAATAACACTTCGCCCCTGCCGGTATACGGGCCCGACGGGGTTACTCAAGTAGTCAACGGTTTGAACACCGCTTACAACCTCGATTCTGGATACCGCACCGCTCACCACGGCGCTGATATTATGCCGCCTTCTGGTAATGGCGGAGTACCAATTTCATTCGCGCTGACTGAAGGTCAACCAACTGAAGTATTCAATGCTGGCGGACTGACAGTTTTTGCTACATCAGTGGATCATTCTCCGGTTAAGCCGGCGGTGGCCTACAGGTTTAACTATAAAGGCCAATCAATTGTAATAAGCGGTGATGCTAATCCCGACAGTGGGCTGGAGACTTTTGCTGCCGGTGCGGACATTCTATTCCATGAAGCGCTAAGCCGGGAACTGGTCTCCAAAATTGAAACGGCAGCCAAAACCGCGAACCGGCCGGAATTGTCCAAGATCATGTTTGATATTCAGGATTATCACACCAGCCCCGAAGAGGCGGCGCGTATCGCCGAAGCGGCGGGCGCCAAAGCTCTTGTCTTGTATCACATTGTACCTGCGCTGCCGGTCAGCTATTTGAAAGCCACATTTTTGGGTGATGCGAAGGATTATTACAGCGGAGACCTGATCATTGCAGAAGATGGTATGTTGTTTAGTTTGCTCGCAAAATAAACGGCGCGAATTATGTTTCGTACGCCGCCTTGACTTGCAGTAGTTGCGCGGCAGCAGAAGCTGCAATCACCTCCGGTTCTTTGCCTTCAATACCCGGCACGCCGATGGGACACGTAAGCATTTCCAGTTTTTTGGGTGTTATACCAGGCTCGTTCAGAAGTCGTTTCTCAAACCGCGCCCGTTTAGTGACAGAACCAATTAGCCCGCAATATGATGCGTCACCGCGCGCCAACACAGCGGCAGTTATTTTATAGTCAAGTTGATGGCTATGGGTGAACACCAAAAACATCGCACCCGGTTTTGCACCCTCAACGACAGCCACAGGGTCATCGCTGACATTTTGTGTGCAATGTTGCGGAACCTTGTCTGGAAATTCGCCCTTACGGCTGTCAGTCCAAACCATGTTGAAGGAAAGAGGCGCGAGTGCATTGGCGACTGCCTTTCCCACGTGCCCGGCGCCGAACATGTATAAATTCAATTCCGGTGGGGGCGCATTGATTGCCTTGGACGCCTCAGCCAAAGACATCTTTGATAAATCCAGGACCACACTACCACCGCAACACTGTTCCAGAAGCGGACCGAGTGCATATTTTTGTGTCAGAGTATTCGTTACGGGATCAGCCAACAGTTTGCGCGCCTGATTGACGGCTTCAAATTCAAGCCTGCCGCCGCCAATTGTGCCGCTTTGGCTATCAAGCGTCACCATCATACACGTTCCTGCCTCACGCGGCGCAGAACCTTTGGCGTCGACGACTGTAATTAACACGGTCATATCAGGTGAATTTTTTTGAGGCGACGCCAAGGCCTTTACCTCACAGCTTTGCTTGCATGTCAGTAACGGCCCTCAGAATTTCTTCTGGTGTTGCTGGCGCATTGAGCACAGGGACACGCGTGCCGCCCCCTACACTGGCCACCGCGTCTTTGAGCGCCAAAAACACTGAATTGGCCAACATTAAAGGCGGTTCGCCAACCGCTTTTGATCGGTGAATTGTGGCTTCCACGTTGCGGCCACGCTCATAAAGATTGATATTTAATTCGTCTGGCCGGTCACTGGCTGTGGGAATTTTATAGGTGCTAGGCGCGTGCGTGCGCAGTTGGCCGCTATTATCAAAAACAAGCTCTTCTGTTGTTAGCCAACCCATTCCTTGTATGAAGCCACCTTCGATCTGGCCTTTGTCTATCGCCGGATTGAGCGAACGACCTACATCATGCAAAATATCAGCGCGAAGCACGCGGTTTTCCCCGGTTAGTGTGTCTATGATCACCTCTGAAACAGCGGCGCCGTAGCAAAAATAATAAAAGGGCCTGCCCTTATGGCTGGCGCGGTCATAATGAATCTTAGGTGTTTTATAGAAGCCGGTTGCGGACAGTGAGACGCGGTTTAAATAGGCCTGATTCACCAAATCCGCGAAGGCAATCTCGCGGTTTTCAACATAAACATTGTTATTTCGGAAAGTAACCCGATCCTTTGCACATTCATATTTTTCTGACGCAAATTCAATCAGTCGTGTTTTGATCTTACGTGCCGCATCCAATGCTGCCATGCCGTTCAGGTCAGATCCACTTGAGGCAGCTGTCGCAGAAGTGTTGGGAACCTTAGCGGTCGTCGTTGCTGTTATCTTAATGTGGTCTACATCAATCTGAAACTCTTCCGCCACCACCTGCGCCACCTTCACAAACAGGCCCTGCCCCATTTCGGTACCGCCATGGTTAAGATGAACGCTGCCGTCGGCATACACATGCACCAATGCGCCTGCCTGGTTAAGGTGAGTCGTGGTGAAACTGATACCAAACTTTACCGGTGTCAGCGCGATGCCTTTTTTCAGGAACTTGTTGTTCGTATTAAACGCGTTTATCTCTTCTCGGCGCGCTGCATAGTTTGCTTCGCGAGCCAATTTTTCCATCAAAACGCCGGCAACATTGTCTTCAACCGTCATACCGTACGGTGTGACGTCACGCCCGGCTTCGCCGTATAGGTTGGTCATGCGCAAATCGAGCGGGTCTTTACCTAAGACCCTCGCAATATCGTCAATAACATATTCGATGCCCAGCATTCCCTGTGGGCCACCAAATCCCCGGAACGCGGTATTGGAAACTGTATGAGTTTTACACCGATGGGATTTTATCCGGCTGTTGCCGAGAAAGTAGCAGTTGTCCGCATGGAACATAGCGCGGTCATTAATCGCCGGAGAGAGATCTGTCGAACGACCACAGCGCGAGGCCATTTCAATCTCGATGCCAAGGATATTGCCGTCATCGTCAAAACCGACATCATAGCCATATTGGAAATCATGGCGCTTGCCAGTCATCATCATATCGTCGTCACGGTCCAGCCGAAGTTTCACCGGCTTCCCGGTTTTAACCGCCGCCAGCGACGACAGGGCCGCAAATATCGCCGGGTGCGTTTCCTTACCGCCAAAACCGCCGCCCATGCGCCGCACTTCCACGGTCACAGCGTTGGTTGGGCGGCCAAGTACGTGGGCAACAAGATGCTGCACTTCGCTGGGGTGCTGGGTCGAGCTATAAACATGTACATCGCCGTCTTCCTGCGGCGTGGCAAAGGCAATTTGCCCTTCCAGGTAGAAATGGTCTTGCCCACCAATGCTAAAACTACCCTTCAAACGATTGGGCGCATCCGAGAGGCCTGCATCCGGGTTGCCCTGCCCCATAGTTTGCATTGGCTCAATAGCGCTTCCAGCTTCCATCGCCTGATCAATTGAAATGAATGCCGGGTGTTCGCTGTAAGTAATATTCGCTTGCTTGGCAGCTGCTCTTGCCGCTTCAATACTGGTGGCTGCCACTGCAAAAATTGGCTGGCCGATATATTCCACCAGTCCATCTGCAAGCAGCGGGTCATCACCTGCAAAAGGGCTGACGTCGTTATGACCAGGGATATCTTCTGCGGTCAGAACAAGAACAACGCCTTTTGCTGTCCGCGCTGCACCCAAGTTCATTGCATCAATGGTGGAATGCGCCTTTTCGCTCATGGCCACATAAAGATGCAACATATCCTTAGGTTCGGGCAGGTCATCAATATAGACCGCATCGCCCGCAACATGTTTGTGAGCGCTATCATGGCGCAGGTCTTTGTGAACCGCGCCGTTTATTTCAGACACTTTACCTGGCATGGATTGCGCTCCCGCGTATCAAAACGCGTGTTTGGGCATCGCTGGTAGTTTCTGCATATGCTTTCATCAATAGGTTTTTGGCAGACGTCAGCCGGTATTCAGCGGACGCGCGCATGTCCGAAAGCGGGGTGTAATCTCGCTCCATCGCTTCCATACCCGCCGACACCGTTTCTTCATTCCAAGGCTTACCAATAATCGCAACCTCTGCATGACCAGCACGCTTGGGTGTCGCCGCCATGCCACCATAGCAAATACGAGCGTCGGTCACAGTGCCAGCCTCAATGATCAGCCCAAAACATCCACAAACGGCGGAAATATCTTGATCGAACCGCTTCGATAATTTGTAGGCCCTGAAATATTGGTTTGGTTTCGGCTTTGGTACAATCACGCGCGCAACAAATTCGCCCGGCCTTATATCCTGTTTTCCGTAATCAATGAAATAGTCTTCCAGCGCTATGGTGCGCTCGCTATCACCCTTGCGAAGTACTAAACTAGCCCCTACTGCAATAAGTGCCGGTGGGCTGTCGCCGATCGGCGAACCATTGGCAATATTGCCGCCAATGGTGCCACTATTTCTTATTTGGACCGAGCCGATCCGCCGGATCAGCTCACCCATATCCGGATACAGCGCACCAAGCCTGTCCATTGCGTCTGTGTAGGAAACACCAGCACCAATCACGACGGCATCATCGCGGTCATCAATTTCCTGCAGTTCCGGCACGCCGCCTATATAGATAACCGTTTCCAGTTCGCGGTGTTGCTTGGTGACCCACAAGCCAACATCTGTGCCACCCGCCAAAATAGTGGCAGCGGGATTTTGCAATACGACTTCGGCCAAGCCATCTATTGTTACGGGAGCAAAGTATTTCTTCGTCGTACCAGTTAAATCACTTTTCCCAGTTAGAACCAGCGTGTCTTTTCTGGCTATATCTTTCAGGGCTTTAACGCTGGCACCGCCTGAATTTACAGGCTGCATTGTTTTCTGCGATTGCTCTGCAGCGTCAATGATGGGGCCATAGCCGGTGCAACGGCACAGGTTACCAGCAAGCGCATCTTCAATTGCATCGCGCCCAGCAGGCACGCCCTGTTTGTTCAGCGCAAACAAAGACATCACGATACCAGGCGTACAAAACCCACACTGCGAGCCGTGTGTATCCACCATTGCCTGCTGAACCGGGTGTAAACTGCCGTCTGGCGCGCGAAGGCTTTCCACCGTAAACAATTCTTTGCCATCAATAACCGGCAGAAATAAAATACAGGCGTTAACGGCACGGTATTGCATTCGGTCACCATGCAGTTCTCCGACAACAACTGTGCAAGCACCGCAATCGCCCTCTGCGCACCCTTCTTTGGTTCCCGTGCGTGCCATCGTATAGCGCAGGTAATTTAACAAAGTTTCGGTAGGATCAGGGTTCTCAATCTCGTGCAATTTGCCATCGAGCAGGAATCGAACTGTAGCGTCAGCACTCATATTAGCTGCCTCGATAAGTGCTATAGCCGAACGGCGAAATCAAAAGCGGTACGTGATAGTGGGCACCCGCATCTGCAATACCGAAGCGAATTGGGACAATATCCAGGAACGCCGGATCGGGCAGTTGAGCGCCCCGTGCGCGGAAATAATCTCCTGCAGCAAATTCAAGCATATAGTCACCAACAGCGAACGCGACACCTTCCAAAAGTGGTCCGTCCGCCCGTCCGTCAGCGTTGGTTGCGGTTTCCACAAGCAACTCTGCACCCTCATCTGAAAGACGATAAAGCTTTATGGTAATTGCTTCGCCTGGACAGCCGTTGGCAGTATCCAGTACATGGGTGGTCAATCGTCCCATCAATAGCCTCACTAAATTGGTTGTACTTTCCTACTATAGAGTCTGAAGCAGCAAACGAGAATTGTAAAGACAATCGTCGACATTATTAGCTATAAATTGTTGACAATCTGAGAGAATAGGCGACAATTTGGTCAGTTTGCGGCGCAACAGTACCTAGTTGCATGGACAACCGGACACCAAAGCGATGAGTAAAAATGCCCCTTTGACCGAAGAAGACGTGTGTGCACGCGTGCGTGACAGTGTGCTTGAACAGCGCCTATCCCCTGGCACCAAGTTAACTGAGGAATCGCTTTGTGCTGTATTTGGTGTTGGGCGGACTACAGTACGCCGCGCATTTTTACTTTTGAAGCGCGATAATATTATTGAACTGCAAAAAAACCGCGGCGCAGTGGTGGCATCGCCCAGTCCCGAGGAAGCGCGTCAGGTTTTTGAAAGCCGTCTGATGGTGGAAACGGCGCTGTTGAAAACAACAATCGAGAATATTGCAGCCGAAGACTTGAACCAGCTCAGAACACATCTGCAGGAAGAAAAAATTGCCCTTGAACGAGCTGACATTGCACGTTGGATACGGCTAACCGGCGAGTTTCATTTATTGCTTGCCAGACTGGCCAAAAACCAACTGATGTATGCTTTTTTGGAGCAGCTCGTGTTCCAAACGTCGCTCATTGTTGCCCTTTATGGCCCCCACGGGGCGGCGCTTAACTGCAGTGGTGATGATCATCGACTGTTAGTTGACGCTCTCGAAAATAATGATCATTCAAAGGCTCGGAATATTTTGGTTGAGCATTTGAAGACAATCGAAACGCAGTTGGAATTTACTCCCCGCCAGCCGCTCAATGATTTGCAATCCATCTTTGCGGAGGCCCGAACCGCATGACTGATCAGGCGAATTATCCTCGAGACTTGGTGGGGTACGGTGCAGAACCACCGCATGCAAAGTGGCCCGGCGGCGCACGCATTGCTGTTCAATTTGTCCTGAATTACGAAGAAGGCGGCGAGAACTGTACGTTGCACGGCGATGAAGAGGCTGAGACTTTCTTGTCGGAAATCATCAACGCACCCACCATAATAGGCGCGCGCCACATGAGCATGGAGTCCATATACGAATATGGCAGTCGTGCTGGCGTGTGGCGTTTGCTTAAGCTTTTTAACGATTTCGATATTCCCATCACGGTTTTCGCCGTCGCAACCGCTCTGGCACGGCACCCTGACCTTGCCAAAGCGTTTGTGAGCGCTGACCATGAAATCTGTAGCCACGGCTATAAATGGATCAACTATCAGGATGTGCCGGAAAATATTGAACGCGAACATATCAAAATCGCCGTCGAAATTCTTACCGAGCTTGCTGGTACTCCCCCGCTGGGCTGGTACACCGGTCGCACGGGGCCGAACACCAGCCGTTTAGTCGCAGAGCATGGCGGTTTTCTATACGATGCAGATGACTATTCTGACGACCTGCCATTCTGGAAGACAATCTCAGGCAAACCTCAGTTGATTGTGCCCTATACGCTGGATGTTAATGACATGCGGTTTGCCAGCCCGCAGGGGTTCAATTCCGGTGATCAGTTTTTCTGTTATTTGAAAGACACCTTTGACGCCTTATATGCCGAAGGCGCAGAGGCACCGAAAATGATGTCTGTAGGACTGCATTGCCGGTTAATCGGCAGGCCCGGGCGCATTCAATCACTGCGGCGTTTTCTGGAGTATGCCACCGGCCACAAAGATGTGTGGTTTGCCAAACGCGTCGATATCGCACGCCATTGGCATGCAGAACATCCCTATGATCGGCCCGGGACATGACACCGCTCAAGATAAAAGCCAGTCAATATGATCGGGCAACCTTTGTTTCAATTTACGGAGGCGTTTACGAGCATTCTCCATGGGTCGCAGAAACCGTATGGGACCTGCACACCGGCACTGAAATTGACACGCTTGACGGCTTGACCAAAGCTATGCGGCGAACTGTCGATAATGCGGATGAAGCCAGAAAAATGGCGCTCATTTGTGCTCATCCGGATCTGGCAGGCAAAGCAGCTATTCAGGGGAAGCTAACCACTGATTCCAAAACCGAACAAAAAGGCGCAGGCCTGGATCAATGCACCGAAGAAGAGTTTGAAGACTTCCAAACCCTAAACGCGGCGTACAAAAGCAAATTTGGGTTTCCCTTTATCATTGCCGTTAAGGGCCATGACAGGCACAGCATTCTTGCCACATTCCGCGCACGCATTAACCACGACCGCGAGCAAGAGTTTCACACCGCGTTAGAACAAATTCACCGCATCGCCAGTTTTCGGCTCGCCGATTTTACATAATTTTATTGGAATTTTCTGTGACAACCCATGACTTCACTCATCGCTATGTCAATTTGGCGTCACCTCGCCTTGGTGCCAGCGTCGTCTATTCAACCGATGATTTTTTTGCCGCTAAAGAACGCTTGATTGATCCGGAAGAACCAATTTTCATCCCCGGCAAATATGATGACAACGGCAAGTGGATGGACGGCTGGGAATCGCGCCGAAAACGCACGCCCGGCCATGATCACTGTGTAATCAAGTTGGGCCAACCCGGCGTAATCCACGGCGTTGATATTGATACCCGGCATTTCACCGGCAACTACCCACCCGCCGCGTCGCTGGAAGCATGCGTTTCTCAGGAAGACATGCCGTCAGCAAATACGCTATGGACCGAGATTGTGCCGCGAACAGACCTGACGGGCGATAGCCAGCATCTTATTGAAGTGGACAGCGCGACGCCGTGGACCCATCTGCGGCTCCACATCTATCCAGACGGTGGCGTTGCTCGCTTGCGGGTTTATGGCAAGATTTTCAAAGACTGGTCTGGCGACGACCCCACCGAAACCGTCGACTTGCTGGCGCTGGAAAATGGTGGCCGGCCCATTTTTGCCAACAACGAACATTTCGGCATATTGGCCAACATTATGGCACCCGGCAAAGGCATCAATATGGGTGACGGATGGGAAACACGCAGACGCCGTGAGCCCGGCAATGATTGGGCAGTTGTGGAGTTGGGCCATGCGGGAACGATCGAGGAAATCATGATCGACACGGCCTATTTTAAAGGAAATTATCCGGCATATGCTTCCTTGCAGGCAGCGTGCATCGAAAATGGTTCGGATGAAAGCATTCCCGCCGAAAGCAGCGACTGGAAAGAACTTCTAACCAAACAGCCATTAACGGCAGACAGCGAACATACTTTCACACCAACCGTGCCCTTGGGCCCGGTCACACATGTTCGGCTAAATATTTTTCCTGATGGTGGTGTCAGCAGGCTACGGCTATTCGGCAAACGCAGCACCGAGTAGCGAACGCTTACACCAAACCCCACTGGGCAGGCACTTTAACCGGCAAAGACAACAGCATCTGGCCGTAGGCTTTGCCCTGCGTGTCCATGCGTATGGATGCGGTTGCTCCGCCGCCCAGCGCCTCTGTGAGCAAGAAATTATAGCCACCAAAACCCGGCAACGCGTACCGCGTAACAGTGCCCGTCATCGCATGGGCGAAATACTCAGCAACTTTCTCGGCGGTAACCTGCATCTCCAAAATTGACAAGAAACGACCCTCGCGCGCCATCAAACCAACATTGGCCTTATTCCCTTTGTCCCCGCTGCGGGCGTAAGCTATTTTTTCCAGTGGTACTTCTACCCAATCGTCCGTTTCGGGCACAGGGTCTGCTGCCATATCCGGGCATCGTGCAATCTTTGAAGTTTCACCCACATCATAAATTGCGTCGGTGATGATTTGGTCGTCCACCTGCACTTTCACCGGCACGTCCGTTTTGGCAATCAATCCAGAGTGAATACGCATTAAGGGCTGCGGCCGCACGCGACCACCGCCGAGGCCAGACATGCCGGGCGTGCCGGAGGTGCCTAAATAGGCCAGTTCAGCAGAAGCAAACGTCAACGCACGCTTGTCATCATGATGAAGACCAAATTTACACATTACTTCACGGCTATTCAGGTCACGAGCATTTGGGCCGTATACGCTTTCGGTGCCAATTACTTCAATGGACACTTCCCTGAAGTCAGCCATGCCTCGATCTTTAAACACTTTGCGCACACGTTTTATCCATGCTTCTGCGCCGGTTCGTGCTTTTTCGGCGGCGCGCGGGCCTGCGATGAAGTAACAGCCCATCAACCGGTAACCATCAATATAGGTGGCGCAAACTTTGTAATCCGGCCCTGGTGCACGGCCTTTTGCGCCACTAACCAACAATTTATCTTTACCGGTTTCAGTTAGGGTCACACCGCTAAAGTCGCAAGCAACATCTGGCAGCAAATAGTTCGCCGGATCACCAATTTCATAGAGTATCTGCTCGCCGACGGTGGCGCGTGTGATCATACCGCCTGTGCCCGGCGGAATTTCTACAACAAAATCACCATCGGCTGCAACCTCAGCAATGGGATAACTGATATCCGAATAGTCCGGTACCAAATGCCAATCGGTGAAGTTGCCGCCTGCACACTGCGCTCCGCATTCAAGAACATGCCCAGCAAGTGATCCTTGGGCCAATCTGTCATAGTCGTTCACTGACCAACCAAATTCATGGATAAGCGGCCCGAGCACAACAGCGCTATCAACCACGCGCCCAGTAACCACAATATCTGCACCAGCTGCCAAAGCATCCGCGATGGGTTTTGCGCCCAAATAAGCATTTATACTGGCCAGTTTTTCCGGTAGCGGTGCGCCGCTATCAATGTCGGGCAAGCCATTCTCGGCAATTTCCGATGTGCGGTCAGACAGGTCATCACCGTAAACACCTGCAATGGTCAGTTTCAGACCCTGCACTTCTGCAAGCTGCTTCAAGGCATTTATGCAACCAGGCACATTCACGCCGCCTGCATTTGCGATAACCTTGATGCCTTTTTGTGCGCAATCGGCCAGCACATCTTTCATGGCAACCGTAACAAAATCGACCGCATATCCAAATTGAGGGTCTCGCATGTGTGCACGCGCCAAAATAGCCATTGTCACTTCAGCAAGATAATCAAACACCAGATAGTCAACGCCGCCTTTGTCAACCAACTGCCGAGCAGCCAGTTGGCTATCACCGTAAAAGGCTGAGGCACCGCCGATACGGACTTTTTTATCGGTCATTGCACTTTCTCTTTGTTGGTCTCTGCTTCAACGACTGCCATTACTTGTTTGCCCTTTACCTGATCACCCACTGCAACAGAAACGCTAGTAACAATCCCATTAGTGGGTGATTTAAGAGAATGCTCCATCTTCATCGCTTCCATAGCCACCAACACATCGCCCGCAGCAACTGCGTCACCAGCAGCGACACGCACGTCAATTATGGCGCCGTCCATCGGGGCTTTAATTTTACCGTCACCAATTGCGCCGGCGGCAGCCGCTGGTTTGTGAGTGATATCCCTGATTGCTAGATGGCCGCTTTCGCCCTCAAGAAAAATAACATCACCGTTTCGCGCAAAAGAAATACTTCTTCGAACACCATTTTCCGTGAGGGTACATTCGTTTTCGTTCATTGCAATGAGCTCAAATTCAACCTCTGAGCCCATGGCCTCGACAGTATAGCGTGTGCCGCGCCTCACGAGCGAAGCCTGTACATGTTCACCGTTCACATCGAGCATAAACTGCGCACACTCACCGGCGACACTATCCCAGCCTTGCGGACTATTGGCTCCACCGGCAAACAAAACCAGTGATGCTCGAGCCACAGCCAGCGTATTTGAGTAGCCATCATGCATACGGGCATCGCTGCCTACATGCTTTTCAATAAAGGCTGTTGTCACGTCGCTTTCCAGAAAAGCCGACGACCGAAGTATATTTTCAAGAAATAACTTATTGGAGGCAACGCCGAGCAATTGGGTATCATGAAGCGCGCTGGCTAGTTTGCGGGCGGCTGTTTTTCTGTCTTCGCCCCAGCAAATGAGCTTCGCCACCATTGGATCGTAATAGGGACTTATGACCTGCCCAGTGGCAACGCCGCTATCAATCCTCACATTGTTGTCGCTATTCGTTGGGGGCTGCCATAACTCTATGATTCCCGCTTGGGGGAGAAACCTGTCTCGAGGATCTTCAGCATATAGCCGTGCCTCAACGGCATGCCCTTTCAGCTCTATCTCGTCTTGCGCCAGCGGCAGTTGCTCGCCTTCTGCCACCTTTAATTGCCATGCAACCAGATCCTGCCCCGTAATCATCTCAGTAACCGGGTGTTCCACCTGTAGGCGGGTATTCATTTCAAGGAAATAGAAGCTTCTGTCGCTATCAACTAAAAATTCAACGGTTCCAGCTCCAACATAATTGCATGCTTTTGCCGCATTAACAGCCGCAGCGCCCATGCGCTCACGCAAATCCTCGGTCATAAAAGGGCTAGGGGCTTCTTCAATTACCTTTTGGTGTCTGCGCTGAATGGAACAATCCCGTTCAAACAAATGAACGACATTCCCGTGGCTATCGCCGAACACCTGAAATTCGATATGGCGCGGTTCAAGAATAGCTTTCTCTAAGATCAATTCTTCGCTGCCAAAGGCACTGCGCGCCTCTGACCGTGCGGCCCGCAGCTGTTCCGTCAGTTCATCAGGCGAACCGACCAAACGCATGCCCCGACCGCCGCCGCCCGCAGACGCTTTTATCATCACCGGATAACTGATTTTTTTTGCTTCAGCGACGAAACTTTCATCGCGCTGATCTGCCCCTTCGTAACCCGGAACACAGGGCACACCGGCTGCCTGCATCGCTATTTTAGACAAGCGCTTGCTGCCCATGAGTTCAATGGCTTCCGCACTTGGGCCAATGAAAGTGATGCCCGCATCGGCGCAGGCACGTGCGAAATCTGCGTTTTCCGATAGAAAACCATATCCCGGATGCACGGCATCAGCTCCGGTTGCTGCAACGGCAGAAAGAATATTATCTGACACCAAATAACTTTCGATAGCAGGCGCAGGTCCAATGCAAACTGCTTCATCGGCAACCGATACATGCAGGGCACCGGCATCCACTTCGCTGTATACTGCAACAGTTTGGTACCCTAATTCGCGGGCAGTTTTGATCACTCGAACAGCAATTTCACCCCGATTTGCGATGAGTATTTTTTTCATAGCCTAAGCACCCTCCGCCCAGCTGGGTTTTCGCTTTTCGACGAACGCCTTTGTTCCCTCAATGCCTTCTTCGCTGCCCAGCGCTTCGGCGAACCAGTCTGCGGCTTGGTCGAGAAGTTCTTCATGTTCCACCTTACCGACGCTGAGCAGCAGTTTTTTGGTTAGTGCGTTGGCACCCGGAGCGGTTTTTCCAAGCCGCTTTAAAACTGATGCCAACTCAGCGTCCATCGCGGCCGTTCCGTCAGTTACATAGTGAGCGATACCCAGCGCTTTTGCCTCCGCGCCGTCAACCCAGTCGCCCAACAAAGCCAATCGACGGGCTGCTGTAATGCCAATGCGGGCCACGACAAAAGGCGCTATTTGCGCCGGAATAATACCAAGGCCCGTTTCCGGCATACCCATTTTTGCGCCAGCGTCAGCGATCGCAACATCTGAAATACAGGCCAAACCCAACCCGCCACCAAGCACCACGCCCTCCAGTAGGGCAATAACCGCCTGCGGTGCCTGGTTCACCTGCGTTACCATACGCCCAAAATTTCGGTTAAATTCCCACATGGCTTTTGCCGCCGCAGCTTCATCGCCAACGCTGCGGTCATGCATGCCCGAGATATCGCCGCCCGCGCAGAAATTACCGCCCGCACCGCGCAAAACCACTGCACGTACATCCCGGTTGTCTTCAATGGCCGAGAATACGCCGGTGAGCTCGTCGACCAGACGCTCATTCATTGCATTGCGCTTATGTGGTCGATTGAGCGTGACCGTTAAAATACCGTTAGCCTCGCTCAACAATAGTTCCTGGCAATCTGGATATGTCATGGAAAGTCTCCGTCTCAGCCGCTAAAGGCGCGCGACACCAAAAGTGTTTGAGTTGAGTTTACGGTTATCAGCCTCGCGGCAAACGCTAAGAACAAAGGCAACAATGCTGCGGGTGTCACGCGGGTCAATCATCCCGTCGTCCCAAAGCCGCGCGGTATTGGCAAGCGCGCGAGACTTGGCTTCCATTGTGTCGACCACATCTTTTTCCATCGCATCCAATAGCTCATGATTAACAGCATTGTGGCGCGCCATTTTGGCTTCACCAACTTGGCGCATCACGCTCCCCGCTTGGGCTGGTCCCATGACAGAAACAACACTGCGCGGCCACGCAAACATAAAGCGTGGCTCCATACCCCGCCCGCACATGGCATAATTTCCGGCACCGTATGAGCCGCCTACAACAACACTGATTGCAGGAATAGTACTGTTCGTTACTGCCTGAATTAGCTTGGCACCGTGTTTGATAATACCCGCCTGCTCAGCCTCGGTACCAACCAAAAATCCTGTAGTGTTGTGCAGATAAAGAAGCGGTGTCCCCGCCTGCTCGCAAAGCTGAATAAACTGCGCAGCCTTGGCCGCACCGCGCGCTGTAATCGGTGCATTGTTTCCAATAACACCGCAGGTTTTTCCTTCTATTTTTATGTGGCCGCACACCGTACCGATGTCAAAATCGACTTTAAAATCAAGGTATTTTGAACCATCTCCAAGTCGTGCAATAATTTCACGCACATCATATGGGGTCTTCGGGTCCACCGGTACTAAGCCCAACAAATCTTCAGCAGGTAAGCTTGGTTCTTCGAAGTCAATCGCTGAAGTCGGAACATTGTCTTCATTCCAACCTAAACTTCCGGCAATTTCGCGGGCAATCCGAATACCGTCGGCATCGTTTTCTGCTAAATAATCCGATGTCCCCGCAATCTCGCAATGCATTTCAGCGCCGCCAATTTCTTCATCTGTCGCGATCTCACCAGTTGCCGCCTTCAACAACGGTGGACCCGCAAGATAAACCGTCGACTGCTTGCGGATCATCACGACATAGTCCGACAGACCCGGCTGATATGCCCCGCCTGCTGTGGCACTTCCGTGCACAACAGTAATTTGGGGTATACTGGCGGCTGATAGCTTGGCCTGCATAGCAAACCCACCACCTGAGGGTCCGAACCAATCGCCTAATGACTTAAGGTCGCCGCCGCCGCTCTGCGCCAACGTGATAAGCGGCAACTTATTCTCAAGTGCCAGGTCCATCATCCGCCTGCGTTTCTTGCCCGCCAGCTCGGTAATTGTGCCGCCCTTGGTTAAATAATCATCAACCATAACCATGGCGCGGACACCGCTCACATAACCGATACCAACAATGCAGCTACCGCCCGCGCCGCTACCGTCTTTGTCGCCCTGTTGCATGTAACCACACAATGTTGAAAGCTCCAGAAAGGGAGCGCCCGGATCCAGCAAAAGGGTTAATCTTTCTCGCGGCGGCAGGAGGCCGCGCTTGATATAGCGCGGCGCTTTTTCCACTGCCTTTTCGATCACCAGTCGTTCAATGCCCCGAAACTCTTCCACTGCAGCAAGCATCGTCTTGTGATTAGCTTTATATTCCGCCGAGTTTGGGTCGATTTCTGTCTCAAATACAGCCATAGGATTGCCTCATGTTAGTCGCTCCTATCAACCGCGAGGGCGCGACGGCATAATATTCATGTATTTACAGATGATACCGAGCATGACTTCGTCGGCACCGCCACCAATGGATGCCAGCCGAGTGTCCCTGTAGGAACGAGCAACCGGGTTGTCCCACATGAAGCCCATACCGCCCCAATATTGCAGGCAGCTATCCGTCACTTCCCGTGCCAGTCGCCCCGCCTTCAGCTTAGCCATGGATGCCTTGCGGGTTACGTCATCGCCGTTGATGTAGCCTTCGACAGCATCGTAAACCAGCGCGCGCAATAGTTCGACCTCGGTTTGTAGTTCCGCAAGGCGGAAGTGCACCACCTGATTATCGAGGATTGACTGCCCGAACGCTTTGCGATCGCGGGCATACTCTATCGTTTCATTAATATTGCTTTCCAAGCCTTTGAGCACATTGGCGGCGGCGAACAGCCGTTCTTCCTGAAACTGCTGCATCTGATAGGTAAAACCTGCCCCTTCGGCACCAATGCGGTAGCGTTGCGGCACCCGCACATCATCGAAGAAAATCTGCGCCGTATCGCTGGAGCGCATCCCCAATTTGTTGAGCCGTTCAGAAAAACTGATGCCGGGCGTATTGGTGGGCACCACCACGAGAGACTTGTTTTTGTGCATCGCATCATCGCTGGTGTTAACCAACAGACAGATATAGTCCGCTTGCGTTGAGTTGGTGATCCACATTTTGGTACCGTTGATGATATAATCATCGCCGTCTTTTCGGGCGCTGGTTTTAATGGCTGCAACATCTGAACCCGCATGCGGTTCGCTAACCCCAAGGGAAAAGACTGCTTCACCGGTGATAGAAGATGCCAGAAAGTCGCGCCTAAGCTCATCACTGCCAAAACGCGCCAACGCCGGTGTTGCCATATCAGTTTGCACCCCAATTGCCATTGGCACACCGCCGCACCGTATACGGCCAATTTCTTCAGTAAAAACAATTTGATAACTATAATCTAGCCCGAGCCCACCATATTCGACTGGCTTATGAATCCCCAGCATTCCCAAATCGCCTAACTTTTTAAAAAGCTCGTGTGCGGGAAAAATGCCTTCCGCCTCCCACTCATCGACATAGGGGTTAATTTCCTTATCGATGAAAGAGGACATGGTATTGCGAATGGCGAGATGTTCTTCGGTAAAACGCATCAAATACTCCTACTTAAACGGGCTTGTTTCAGCGCCTAAAACAACAGCCCTCTGGAATGCAGGACGAGCCTGCAACCGCGCCAGATAATCTTTGACCTGATCGGTATATTGCGCGTCCAGACCCAGAGACTGTCCTAAATGCAGTGCATAGCCGACAGCGATATCGGCAATGGTGAATTTGTCCGCGCACAAAAATTCGCGGTCAATGATATGAGCATCCAGCTTTCGCAACCGAGCGATATACCAAGCGCTATAATCCTCAACCGCCTGCGGCAATCGCCGATCACCCTGCTCCAATATCGAGTAGCGCAATACAATAGTTTGCGGAAATGTCAGCGTGGCGTCGCTGTGATATAGCCAATTCAGGTAGTCACCGTATTCACGATGATCAACCGCCACACCAAAATCGGCCTGCCGATGTTTTTCGACCAGATAATGACATATGCCGGATGACTCCGTCATTGTTACATCGCCGTCCTGAAAAAATGGCACGGTGCCGAGCGGATTGATCCCCAGATATTCCTTCTGAAATATACGAGGCGGAAAGGGCAAAATCTCCAGTTCATACTCAAGACCCATCTCCTCCATCGCCCACAAAGGCCGCAATGAACGCGCGTTATGACAGTGCCAGAGCTTCATTAATTTTCCTTCAGTTCACTATTAAAGGCCAAACTGGCGCGCTGCCAGGTCACGCATGATTTCTTCTGAGCCACCACCTATGGCGTTCACTCGCACTTCGCGGTAAATGCGTTCCACCCGGCCGCCGCGCATATAGCCAATACCACCCAGAATTTGCATAGCCTCACGAGCGCAATATTCCATGGTTTGACTGCATTGCACCTTTAGCAAGGCAATATCTCCGGCTGGCTCAATGCCATCCGCCAACTGTTTTGATATTACCTGAATGTATGCATCCGTTGCGTTTATCCGCATTTTCATATCGGCAATTTTGTGGCGAATAACCTGATGATCCGCCAAGCGCTTGCCAAAGGTATTACGCTCCCGCGCCCAATTGACCGCTTCCTCCAGACACACCCGAGCAGCACCTGCCATGGCAACAGACATGGCCATACGCTCGCTGTTGAAGTTACGCATGATCACAGCAAAGCCCTGGTTTTCCATGCCAATTAAGTGGTCGACAGGAATCCTGACATTATCAAAGTATAGAGTTGCTGTATCGGAGGCCCACCAGCCCTGCTTTTTGTCGAGTGCTGTGCGCGAAAACCCTTCTACATCGGTCGGTATCAAAAGCGTGGATACGCCCCCTGCACCGTCGCCGCCAGTACGCACCGCCGTGGTCACCCAGTTGGCGTTCATGCCGCCGGTGATAAAGGTTTTGGATCCATTAACAATATAATGATCGCCGTCTCGCCGGGCGGTAGTGGCTAGTTGTGCAACGTCAGAGCCTGCACCCGGCTCCGTAATGCCAAGGGAAATCCGCTTTTCACCGCGGAGAACTGCGGGCACCACTGCTTGCTTGATATGGTCTTGGGCAAAATTAACGACAGGCGGAAGTCCAATACCGTGAACCATCAATGTGGCGGCCACACCCCCGACACCAATTCGTGCCATTTCTTCATTGAGAATATTCTTATGCCAGATGTCGATACCTTCAGACGTCCCGCCGAACTCTTCTGGATAACCAAGCCCCAAAATCCCCATTGCAGCAGCTTTGGTCCAAAGCTCGGCTGGAATTGCACCTGCTTCATCCCAGTCCGCGGCATAAGGCATAACTTCCTTATCGAAAAACCGACGCAGTTGTTGCTGCCATGCAAGATGATCCTCGGTCAGGTAAGGATTTGACATTCGTGCACTATCAAAATCCAGCGCCATAAAAACATCCTTTTGGCTCAATATCCTTCAATCCACAGAGGATAGGCCAAAAACAGGGCAATTTCATGTTTAATCACGCCATAATAATAATTTTTTACGCCAAGCCGTTTTGTGATCGAAACTCACTTGGCGCACAATTGTGCCAGGATTTGAAAGCATTCGAAAAGGCGCCCTGATCACTATAACCAAGCATAAAGGCTGTATCGGTTACGCTGATAGTAGGGTCGGCCATGTAACGAACGGCCAATTGCGAACGAACATTTTTCACCTCGGTGCGGAAGCAGGTTTTTCGCTCAAGCAGGCGCCGTTGAAGCGTGCGCCGCGACATATTCATGTCTGAAGCAACGCTCGTAATATTAAGATCACCCAACGGTAACAATCGCACAATTGACTGGCGCAATCTGGACCAGAATTTATCGCTGGGGTCTTTGCCGTCAAACAAGTCAGCGAATGGAATGACCCCGCCTCTAGACCCCGGAGTTTCCTGATAATTCTGTTTAACCAGCGGGAAATCCAACGACACTCTGTCAAAATATAGACAGCTAATATCTGCACCGAAGGCGATTTTCAGGCCAAATGTTTGCTGTAACATTTCGATGTTGTCGGGCCTGTCATAGGTGACGCATGCCCCTCGAATTGGCACGGGCATCACACACAAGCTGTCAACAATAGCCGCGGATGCAGAAAGCAACGCATCAGACAGGAACCTGTTAAATTTTGTTGCATCCACCAGCGGGTGCCATTCAAGCCGGATCAAATCTCCGGCCGCTTTGATTTTGACTTCGCCGATGTCGCCCCACATTTTGAGAACACTGGGCATCAGGTTCAAATAGTCGCGAAAGGTATGGCATATTGTTGTCATGTAAAGCTGCAGGTTTAACCCGGCGAGATAGCCAATCCTGCCAGCGTAAAGGGCGACATCGGCATTTCCGGTCAATTGTTCTGCCACTTTGAACAGGTCGAAATACTGGCTTAATGCAATTCTGGTTTCAGGGTTAGCTAACAAGTCGGCATCTATGCCGCACTGGTCCAGCAAGGCCTGCCGAGGCGCACCCAATTGCTCTGCAGCGAGCAAAAGCGCGTTTACCGGTGCCGCATACACGCTCCAATCGCTCGGGATATCGCCGTGACTTGATACAGCCTCGACATCTAAAACGTCAGAGGCCAATTGTTCACCCCTGCCCAGCCAAAATTTCAGGTACCGAAAGCCTAAGCTCAAACTTTTTCACTTTGCCTGTGGCATTGCGCGGCAATTCGTCAACGATAACCACATGAGCGGGGTGCTTGTAGCGCGCGAGTTTGCGACTGCAATGTTCTTTCACATCATCAAGGCAAACGGTATGGCCTTCGCACACAACAACCACAGCACAGCCAGTTTCGCCCCAGCGCTCATCTTCAATACCTATGATGGCCACTTCCTGCACCGCTTCCATTTCATAGAGAACACCCTCAACCTCTGCCGGATAAACATTTTCCCCGCCAGAAATATACATGTCTTTGGCACGGTCCTGCAGAATATAGTTGCCTTCGTCGTCCTGTATTGCGATGTCACCGGACCGGAACCAGTCGCCCACAAATGATTCCTTATTGGCTTTGTCATTGTTCCAGTAACCCGGTGTGATGGCTGGGCCGCGCATCCAAATCTCACCGGTTTCGCCGCGTTCCACCAGCGAGCCGTCTTCGTTGGCAACTTTCATTTCAGTGTACATAACCGCTTTGCCTGATGTGCCAAATATGCGCGGCACGTCCGCATGCGAGGAAATACAGTTACTGGCAGACGATTCCGTCATGCCGTAACCATCCAGTATTACCAAGCCTCGCTCATACCACCATTCGACCAGTTCTTTCGGCACACTGGCACCGCCTGCCAAAACCGATACCAGTCGGGAATAATCTGTTGTCGCCGCTTTCGGCGACATGCGCATCGCATTAAACATTGCCGGCACCCCGAGGGTGTGACTGATACCAAGTTCGGGGTCATTGAAGGCGTCGAGTGTGGCTTCAGGATCAAACATGCGCATCACAACCGCCGTTGCACCGCTAGAAATGGCAGGCAGACTGGTTATATTGAGCCCGCCAATGTGAAACTGTGGCATGAGGGTTAGCCAAACGCTGTCCGACGTCGCTTTCGTTGGGGCAGCCCCACTCAGGTGGGAAAATACGATCATCTCATAAGTGATGATGACGCCTTTGGGTTTACCGGTTGTCCCGGAGGAATACATTAGCATGCACATGTCGCTCAGGTCTTGCTCATGACGAGCATAAACCGGATCTGATGCCGCTATCGCAGACTCCATATCTGAAGGACCACCCACACCGTCGAACCCAATATAGTGCCCGATTTCAACCAGATCCTTAAGTTCATCAATGACCGTTGTGAATGCATGATCGTAGAACATCATTGTCGGTGTTGAATCGCCAATAATATACTCCAGCTCCGGTGCCGTCAGTCGGTAATTCAGGGCAAGAATAACCCCGCCGGCCCGCCATGTGGCCAGAATCAGATCAATAACATCGGTGGAATTAAGCGCGAGAAAGCCAACCCGGTCACCAGGCTTCAGGCCTTGCTGTTGCAGATAACTTGCAAGCCGTCCAACACGCTCGTTCATTTGGGCATATGTTTGCCGGCGCCCACTGGCCAAATCGATTGTGGCTATTTTATCTGGGTTGGCACCAGCATAATGATTAACCCAATCTACAACATACGGCGGTTTATGACCTGACATAAAAGCTTCCTCCCCAGAAATTAGCTTGGAAGGATGACCTATAATGCTCCGCTGTGTCTATCTATTCTTACTCTTGGCAAAAAAATCAGGCATACATAACCTGTGATGACAATATTGGGGAAACAGGAGATTATAGTGGACAAATGGATGTTAATGAGTGTTTTAGTCCTGTTGGTAAGCAGCTTTACTCAAGCAAATGCAGACACGACCATTTACCGCTTTTCCAAAATCATCGACGGGACTGGCGAAGTTTTAGATGCCAGAGACATCGCAATAGACGGCAAACATATTAGGGCCGTAGGCAACAGTCTGGATAACTCCATTGAGGGCGCGCTGGTTGTCATGGAAGGCTTAACCGCCTTGCCCGGCCTTATAGATGCCCACACTCACATCACATACGGTCTAAGTAGCTACCCGGACGGCGACGCATGGGCGGCACTCGGCCAAGTTGAACGCGCAGAACGCTATGAAGCGTCTAAAGTCAACGCAGCAAAAACCCTGCAAACAGGCGTGACCAGTGTTCGCGATCTCAATGCGGATCAACGGCTGGATTTCGATCTGAAAGATGCAATCAATCGCGGCACTGTTCCCGGCCCCCGCATTTACACCTCCGGCCCCGGCATTCACCCGTTCAATGACCCATTGCCTGAAGGAATGGAAACCGCATCAGCCGACTTTATCAGGCAAGCTGCAGAAAAACGCATCGCAATGGGTGCCGATTGGATCAAGATATTCGGTACCACCGGCAGTGCATCTGACTTGACCAGCCGTGCTTACTATTCACCTGAAGCCATTGCAGCAGCGGCCAATGCAGCTAAAAAATCAGGCATAAGAATTACGGTACACACATACGGCCCCGAAGCGGTTAATGCTGCCGTTGCGGCCGACGTTACTTCCATCGACCATCCTGTCGGCATGTCGTCTGAGCAGTTAAACGCGATGGCGCGTGCTGGAATAATTTATGTGCCAACGGTTGATCACAACCGTTACTACGCACAGCACGGCACAGAATATGGCTATAAAGCAGACGTTCAAGCGAATCTGCATGTGTTTGTGGGTCGAAATATCGAATCTGTCCGACATGCGCATACCGCAGGTGTCAAAATTGCAATGGGGTCTGACGCAGTGCTTAGCGGATTCGGTGAAAACACCTGCGAACTGAAGGCATTTATCGCTGCAGGCATGACACCAGCAGAAACAATTCAAACCGCCACCATAAACGGCGCCGAACTGCTTGGCGAAGAATCCAAATTAGGGCGGTTGCAGCCAGGGTTTGAAGCAGATTTTATCGCAGTATCAGGTGACCCGCTGGCTGACATAAGCGCGATAACAGATGCTGTTACCGCTGTAATGAAAGCAGGCGAGTTGGTGGTTGACAACCGCGCCGCGCCCGATCAAATCAATAAGCCAAATTGCGGCACTCTCTATTGAATTATTTCAACCGGGCTGCATGCCAAGCGATATGCTCCGCCATAAAGGTAGATATAAAATAATAGCTATGATCATAGCCTGATAACATACGGAGCCGAAGATCAATTCCAGCGTGCTCGCATGCAGCCTCAAGCAAATGCGGCTTCAGTTGCTCGTCCAAAAAGTTATCATCGGCGCCTTGATCTACCAACATATCCGGCACTCGAGCGCCGTCTTCGATCAGCGCCACCGCATCATATTCGCGCCAATTGCCGCGGTTCGCTCCCAGATATCCGCCCAGTGCTTTTTCGCCCCACGGGCACTGCATCGGTGCAACGATTGGGCTGAAGGCTGACACACTTTTAAAGCGATCAAAATTTCTAAGCGCGATGGTTAACGCACCGTGCCCGCCCATAGAATGGCCCATTATGCCTTGCCGTTCCATGTCGGCAGGAAAGTGGCCTGCAACAACAGTTGGAAGCTCGGCCTCTATATAACGCCGCATATTGAAATGCTCGTTCCAAGGCGCTTCAGTCGCGTCCAAGTAAAAGCCTGCGCCCTGACCAAAGTCATACTCGTCGTCGTTTGGCACACCCTCACCGCGAGGGCTGGTGTCCGGCGCAATAAGAATGACATTATGTTCGGCGCAAGCCGCGCGGTATTCGCCTTTTTCAACCACATTCATGTCGGTACATGTGAGGCCAGACAAGTACCAGACAATGGGCATTTCAACACCGGGCTCGCAACCGGGCACAAAAACGGAGAAAGTCATGTCCGTGCCAGTGCTACTTGACGCATGCCGGTACCGGCCTTGCACACCGCCGTGCGATCGCGCTATAGAAACGGTTTCTAACTTTACTTCATCTGTCACCGAAACGAATTCCCGACTTAATAAACAACAACACTGCGGATGGACTTACCTTCGTGCATCAGGTCAAAACCCTTATTGATATCTTCCAAACTCAGAATGTGCGTGATCATGGGATCGATTTCGATTTTGCCGCCCATGTACCAGTCAATAATTTTAGGCACATCAGTTCGCCCTTTTGCCCCGCCAAAAGCGGTGCCTTTCCACTCTCGTCCTGTTACCAGTTGAAACGGTCGGGTTGAGATTTCCTTGCCTGCTTCCGCTACGCCGATTACCACAGAAACGCCCCATCCACGATGGCACGCCTCTAGCGCTTGACGCATCACTGTTGTGTTGCCTGTGCAATCAAATGTGTAGTCTGCGCCCCCGTCTGTCAGCGCCACCAAATGCTCCACAATGTCGCCGTCTATTTTTGCCGGGTTAACGAAATGGGTCATACCAAACTTGGTGCCCCAGTCGGCTTTGTCGTCATTTATATCAACACCGATAATTTTATCAGCACCCACCATGCGCGCCGCCTGCAAAACATTCAGACCTATACCGCCCAGGCCAAAAACAACCACGTTAGAACCCGGTTCCACTTTCGCTGTGTTAATCACCGCCCCAACGCCGGTCGTAACGCCGCAGCCCACATAGCAGGCGGATTTGAATGGTGCGTCATCACGAATTTTAGCCACAGCGATTTCAGGTAGAACGGTGTAGTTAGAGAAGGTCGAACAACCCATATAATGATAAATAGGTTGTCCTTTATAACTAAACCGGGTTGTGCCATCAGGCATTAAGCCCTGCCCCTGCGTAGCTCTAATGGCCGTGCACAGGTTGGTTTTCCCGGACAAGCACGACTTACATTGCCTGCACTCTGGGGTATAGAGCGGAATGACATGGTCGCCGGGCGTTACACTTGTAACCCCTGTCCCAACTTCGCGTACAATGCCTGCACCTTCATGGCCGAGTATACTGGGGAAAATGCCTTCGCTATCAAATCCATCAAGTGTATAGGCATCGGTGTGGCATATACCCGTTGCCATAATTTCTACCAGAACTTCACCAGCACGGGGCCCTTCAAGGTCCAGCTCGACAATTTCGAGGGGTTTTTTCGCTTCAAAGGCGACAGCAGCACGTGTTTTCATTGATTTTTCTCTATAGGGTTAGGTATCTAAAATGCAAAGAGCAACATGGGCGGATACTACCCAAGTTGCTCCTCGCTGCCAACGGCAGATTGTCCAATCAGATTGAAAAAACCATCTTACAAGAAGGTAAAATCAATCCATTACTGGCCATCATGGTGACTGGTTTTACGGTCATCACCCCGGTAAATATCTGGGTTATCCCAAGGCTTAGGGCCAAACGGCTTGCTTGTAGGCCACACTTCATCAAGTGTCTCACCGTCATAAAGAACGCCGCCCTGCATTACCTGCCCAATATCCAGCGTGTTACGAATATCTTCCAAAGGATTGGACTTTAACACCACCATATCGGCCAATTTACCAACTTCCAGGCTGCCAATGTCGTCGCTTGCGCCAACGAAGTGCGCACCGTGGCGGGTTGCAACATCAAGGGCAGCATGCGGCCCCATTGCACTTGCAACCATCCATGTTTCCCAGTGCGAGCCAATACCGTGCTGTTGGCCGTGTGATCCAATAGCGCCGTAGCCGCCATTGGCAATAACATCAGCCAAACCCTGTGCAATCATTGGGAAGCTATAGTCCGTATCGGGGCGTTTAATCGGCCTGCGAGTATTGGGCACCAGCTGCCTCCAAGGCAACCATTTGCGCTGTTTTGCATCCTGCCAAACATTGGTTTCGCCCCAGAAATATTCCTCGTTCCAAGCCCCGGGGCCACCGACAACAAATGTCGGCGAATAAACCGCCTTGGCTTGACCGAAGAATTTCGCAGCATCGCTATAAAGCGGTGCATAACTCATTGGATGCTCAAATCCTGTTTGGCCGTCCATAATCATACCCAGGTTATAGGCAAGATCAGAGCCCTCAGAGGTCACCATAACACCTTCCTTGCGAGCAATATCGCTCACCCATTGGCGCTGGTCACGGCGTGGCTGCAAATATTGTTTTGCCATCACCGCGCCCCAAGACTTCAAGCGTTTGATATTATCTGCAGCAACATCGTAACTGGTCAGCAAATTGGTCCGTGCATCATCCCGGTTATATAGAGGGCCGCCCGCTGAATAGGTGCGTGGGCCAATAACCTTGCCCGCTTCGATCAACTCGGCAGCGGAGAACACATTCTGTGCAGCCACTGCATTATCGAGCGCCGTGGTAACACCGTAAGCGGTATAAATAGCGGTTTCATAACCGCGTGCAGGAACAATACCGCGGTAATCACGGAAGTGGTGCGCGTGCATGTCAACAAAGCCCGGAATGATTGTTGAACCGGATGCATCGATGACCCGGTCAACACCAGAAGTGTCACACGTACCGACACAAGTGATGCGTCGACCGGTCACAACAATGGTGGCACCTTCCAGCACCTCCATACCCCGCATAGTGATAATGCGCGCACCAGTAAGTGCCACAGAACCATCAGGCACACGCTTTTCAACGCTGAGGGAAAGATTGGTTTCGCTGGTTTCACCGGTCGTAACATTATGCGCGTAATAGGTGGCGGCGGAACCAAACTCCAATGTGCCATTATCACGCCATGTGGGGAACAAGCCGCCGGTTTTAGAAAGCTGCTTAACCGGTAATGCGCCTCGCCCTTTAGTCTTACTGATCAAGATTGGTTTTGCGCGTGCCTGTTCATATGGCAGCGGCGAGAGATATACATTATCGCCCTCAAGAAACGCCACATGGTTGCCATCCGGTGAAATCATCGCTTCGTCGGCAAAGTCAAAACTGGCATGGATGCGCGGCGGGTCAATTGACGGCGTCATGGGAACAGAAACCAACTGCGAAAACCCTATTGGTCCGTCGCCTTCGGCAAACTCATCGCCGTGCAAAGAAAAGGCTTCGTTTTCAATTCCCGAGCGTGATCCTTTGACGCCTTCAAGATAAAAAATTCGATTATCCGGACCCCATGAAGGACGCGGCAATTGCCCACGACCTCGACCGAACCGGTCGCTATAATCAATTCGTCCAACGGCAACTGCATTGTCACCGTCTGCATCCACACGAACCACGTCCCAGTATGGATTATGAGTTACTTCTCTACCGCGAGCATTTGCGTTGCCGCTTTTAACCACCACCAACATTTTACCGTCAGCGCTCCAGTCAGGATGAATATATTCACTCGCCTGTCGGGTTATTTGCTTGGGCCTGCCATTTCCAGAAGCGCGCACAGTCCAAACCTGGCCTCGCTCAAGATCATCCCATGACGTAAATGCAATGGTGCGTCCGTCTGGCGACCAGCTTGGCGAAAATTCAAACGGTGCAAAACTATCGCGCGTTAAACGCTGGGGTGTACCATTTGGTAGGTCCTGTACCCATATTTTGCCAACTGCCTGAAAAGCCAGCTTTGAGCCGTCCGGTGACGCTACTGCCCAGCGCACAAACTTGCTCTCAAACGGATCATCAGTGATCCGGAAACCTTTGTAAGCTTGTTCGGAAATTGTGCGTTCAACTTTGGCAGTGAACGGTATGGTCGAAACTGCACCGCTTGCCACATCAACGCGGCGAATTTTACCACCCTGAGACAGCACCACAGACTTGCCGTCAGGTGCAAAACTATAGCCCGGCAATATCCTGAGAGTTTTCATGCCCTCAACCATGTCCTGGGTCACAGGGTCCATCAAAATACGCTCAGTACCAGTTTCCAAGTCACGCAGCCAAAGAGCTGTACGCGGACCGAATTTTTGGCCTTTGTGAGACACCGTCCCATCGGGGATGCGCCGAATGAAGGTCATCAGCTTGCCGTCTGGCGAAACTTCCGGCGCGCCGGCACCACCACTGGAAAACCGTGATTGCTGTTGGTTAAAGCCATGACTAACGCTGGTTACGTCGCCAGTTTCCAAATTCAGGCGACTAATCTGAATTTCGCCCGCCAAGGAATTCCAATGACCCCACGTAGTACCGGAACTGGTGCGCTTGTGGAAGTATAACCATTTGCCGTCTGCAGACGGTGTCGGCCATGCTGCCCCTGTTTCTTCACGGCCAATAAGTTCGATGCCTTTACCGCCGTCTTTATGGAACATCCAAATACCAACATCAGGGCGACTGCCGCGAGAGGGTAGGCCGCGTTTACGGGTATAAATATAATTGCTGTCAGCGCTCCAGGTTGGCGTCAAAAAGCGCGCGTTCAGGTCTTTGGATACCTGACGAGGGTTGCTGCCATCGGCATCCATCACCCAGATATTATCCTGACCACCGCGATCAGAAATGAAAGCAATTGAGCTGCCATCCGGCGAAAACCTGGGGTGATAATTAGTGGCAACACCGCTGTCTTGCGTCAGGCTAACCGCTTCACCGCCCGCAACTGGCATGCGGTAAACATGTGCCAGCAAATCAAATACTATCCATTCACCGTCAGGGGAAATATCCACCGACATAAAGGTTCCCTCTTCGGTGGTGAATGAGATTTGCCGGGTTTCACCGCGCGCAATTGTCGTGTCCCATTTTTCACTGCTCGCAACATGGTCATCAGCATAAACTGATGGCGTGAATGCCAATGCTTGCGCCGCGACCAACAATCCAGCTGAACCTAAAGCTTTACCGAATTTTTTCATGACGATACCTCGCTATATTTGAACCAACGGCGAAGCATACAAGACCCGGCTCCCCCAATATTCCCCACCGGAAGTATAGACGATCAAGCTAAATTGACAAGAAAGCCGCATACAGGCTTATAGTTTAGTAAAAAATGCCCCTTCCAACGTCAATTTGCCGAAAAAATGTTAAAATTTTTATCGCAAATACTGCTCCAACTGTGCAATTTTACATTATTATAACGAGGCAAAATATGTTCGACGGGTTCATTGAAGAAACGAAAAAGGGAGCGGGCGCAGATATTTTCCTGCGTCGGGCAGGTCCTGCTGGTGCACCCGCTCTTTTAATGTTGCACGGCAACCCGCAAACATCGGCCATGTGGCACAAAGTTGCACCCGTACTGGCTAAAAATTACCAGGTTGTTTGTCCTGATCTGCGGGGCTATGGCCGCTCCGGAAAACCACCATCCTCACCAGACCATAAGCCCTATTCCAAGCGGGTAATGGCCGCAGATATGGTCTCTGTTATGAAAAGCCTAGGCCACGATCGTTTTTATGTGGCGGCGCATGACCGCGGCGCGCGGCTGGCTCACCGTTTGGCGCTCGATAGCAGCAAGAGTGTGATTGCCATGACGCTGCTGGATATTGCCCCAACCCGGGAAATGTATGCCAACACCACGGCGGAATTTGCCCAAGCATACTGGCACTGGTTTCTGCAAACACAGAATGCACCAATTCCAGAGAATATAATTGGCGCAGACCCGGAGGGCTTCTGGAAGCTAAAATGTTTCAATCAGGCAGGGACAAATAGTCTTTTTCACCCTGAAACACTAAATGAATACTTAGAAGCATTTCGCGATCCCTCAATGATCCACGCTTCCTGTGAGGATTACCGGGCAGCGCGAACAATTGACATCGACCATGACAATGCAGACGGTGATCGTAGGCTGGAAACGCCCCTGCAGGTATTGTGGGCCAAACGAGGTGCGATTGAGAAATGTTTTGAACCCATGAAGCTGTGGCAAAGCAGAGCCTCAAATGTTACTGGCGGGGCAATGGACTGCGGTCACTATATGGCTGAGGAAATTCCAGACGCCATCATTGAAAAACTAACAACATTTTTTGGCGCGCACGCACAAGAGACACCTTTATGACCCCACGCACCCTATACGACAAACTGGTTGATGCGCACAAAGTTTGCGATCTGCCCGGCGGTGATATTCTCGTCTATGTGGATTTCCACATCATGAATGAATATACCAGCCCGCAAGCTTTCTCTGGGCTGGAGACCAAAGGCCTGACTGTGTGGCGTCCTGAAGCGCATCTCTCAGTTGTAGACCATGTAAACGGCACACGGCGACGTGAAGGACCAGATGACGCGTCAAAACTGTTGATTAGCAATCTAGAGAAAAACTGCGAGAAACATAACATTGCGCTCTACGGCCTCGGTGATCCGCGCCAAGGTATCGAGCACGTTGTCGTGCCGGAGCAAGGGTTGGTGGCGCCGGGCATGCTCATCGCCTGCGGCGATAGCCATACCACCACATACGGCGCATACGGCGCACTTGGCTTTGGCATTGGCACGTCGGAAGTAGAACATGTTCTCGCCAGCCAGACACTGCGTTATCAGCGGTTGAAGTCCATGCGGGTCGCTATAAACGGCGCAACCGCCCCCGGCGTCACTGCCAAGGATATTATCATGCAGGTCATCAAAACTGTGGGAGCTGGTGCTGCCAACGGCTATGCCGTTGAATTTGCCGGTTCAACCATTCGCACACAAGACATGGCCGGCCGCATGACCATCTGCAATATGGCGGTTGAGCTGGGTGCGCGTGCAGCATTGATTGCCGCTGACGATGTCACGCTCGCAGCATGTCAGGGCAAGGCCCACAGCAAATATTTGGATTTTGACATCTCCGACTGGAAATCAGATGAGGGCGCAACATTTGACAAGGAGGTCGTGATTGACGGTGCTGACATCAGCCCCTTGGTTAGCTGGGGCACCAGCCCCGATCAAACCCTTCCCGTTGGTAGTGTTTTGCCAAGCAAAGAAGACATGCCAACACCAGCTGCCAAACAGGCACTTGAACGATCCCTTGATTACATGGGCCTAAGCGAGGGCCAACACTTGTCAGGCACCCGCATCGATATGGCCTTCATCGGGTCCTGCACGAACAGCAGAATTGAAGACCTGCGCGCTGCTGCTGAAATACTAGCGGGGCGCAAAGTGGCGAGCGGCGTAACTGCACTGATCGTACCCGGGTCAATGGCAACAAAGCTTCATGCGGAAGCCGAGGGGTTGGATAAGATTTTCATCGAGTCCGGATTTGAATGGCGACCGGAAAGCGGTTGTTCCATGTGTCTAGCCATGAACGACGATGTGGCGATGGACGGCGAACGCGTTGCCTCCTCCACCAATCGCAATTTTGAGGGCCGCCAAGGGCGCGGGGCACGCACGCATCTTATGAGCCCGGCGATGGTTGCGGCTGCAGCGGTTGCAGGGCATATCACCGATGTGCGCAACTTCACCAAGAAAGAGAGCTGACAACCATGCCAAACATGATCACTGGCAAAGCGGCGGCATTTGCTCAGCCCAATGTAGACACCGACGTTATTATGCCGAAACGCTTTCTCAAAACCATCAACCGAGAGGGGTTGGCAGACGGCACCTTTGCCGACTTACGCTTTACTGAAGACGGCGCCGTACGACCTGATTTTGTACTAAATACTGCCGATTGGCGCGATGCCTCCATATTGGTGGTTGGCAACAACTTTGGTTGTGGCTCCAGCCGGGAGCATGCTGTCTGGGGCCTTAAGCAACTAGGCATAAACGCTGTTATCGGCACAGACTTTGGCGGCATTTTCTATGATAATGCCCGCAAGAACGGTCTTGCATTGCCCCTCGTTTCGCAAGCACCCCGTGACATGCTTTTAAAATTGGCAAGCGATCTCAACTCAGCGCAATTCACAATCAATATATCAGAGAAAACCATCGAAGCCGGGGACAAAAGCTTCGGCTTCGAAATGGGTGAAACAGTACAAACCGCGCTCGTCGAAGGTCAGGACGAAACGCTGGACACATTAAAGTTGGCGGATCACATCCGGGCTTTTGAAGCTTTAACCCCGCCTTCAACCAAGTTGTCCGTCAACAAATAGCAAGCTAAAATGAAATAGTTGCGCGGGTTGTAAAAACCAGCACGTCCGGTGCGCCTAAACCACCAGGATTGTCTATTGCCTGAAGGTCAGCTTGCACAGTGAACCAGTCATTTAAAGGCGCCTTATAGAACAACTCATAGGCAGTTTCAGCCTCTTTTATAAACGGTGCATCTATCGCATCGCTGAATGTGACGCGGGAATAACCAACCCCGAAGATATCGTTTTCTCGTTCGGCAAAGGGGCCTATCCACTGCATTCCAAACCCTATATGGCTAGATAGTGCGACCACCTGCTGATCCGCATACCCATATTGCGCATATACACCCATTCCATTATCCGTAAGCGTTTGGTCCACCAAGACATAAATGCCATTTGTTCCATTGCTTTGGCCTCCATCAAATCGTACTTGCTCGGCCGTTAGCTGCCATGCACCCACTTTCATCCCACCCGGCAAGCCGGCAATTCCATTATCCCATTTGAAACGCCCTTCAAGGAATATGGCTACATCTTCCGCTTTAAAGGGGTTATGAAAACGAAAGTCATTTTCGTCGCGGCCGCGGTTCCAAGTTGCGTCATAAACGCCAATGGCAAGCGTGAATTTGTCCGTCGGTGAATAAAAAGCGTTCAAGCTCATTGAGGGTGGACCCTGAGCAAATATTGTCCCGCTGCGTGTAGTTGAAAAACCCAAATGGTGCTTAGCATTTTCCGGGTAGAAAAATTCACTCAGTGGCTCAACTTTCCCTACCTTGATTCTAAGCTTGCCATCGGCGAAAATATGCTGGTACCACAGCATATGAATTCGGTCATATTCTGGGTCATCCAGACCGTCAAATCGCTGTATATCTCCTATGTTATCGCTGCCATTTTGACCGTTATGATTTTGATATTGGAAAAAGAAACTACCGTTTTTAACGCCAAAAATTTTTTCCAGGTCAGCCGCCATATTGAGCGTTAGCCTTTGCTTGTGCGAAGAACCCGCGGAACTATTAATAGGCGGTGCCTGATAACCAGCGCTATAAGATGCACCAAAGTCAATTCCGTTATCTGTGGATGATTGCGCCGTAGCCACCACCGAAGCAGTAAAAGCTAGAAAGCCAAAAACTATATATTGACCATATGTTCTAATGGTATTTTTCAGTGAAGATTGGAACATTGTGGGACCTTTCTAATTTGGTCATGAAAATCATTTTTCTAGAAATCATGCCGCGTAGAAAAACAGCGGCGTGCATGCCGGAATTACAAAGGCTGGCTGGCTCAAAGAAGAAAATTGCCAAGTTTAACCACAGAGAGGTTCACAAGAACCTCCCCTGGCAAGCACAATTTCCGGTTAAGCCGCTCGGATGTTTTGCAAAAATCCTTGAATGAGCGAGGATAAATCTGAACTCGATGATTTTAGCTCATCAGTTGCCGATTTCACGCCGTTGGCACCATTACGTGTTTGACCGGCATCCTCCAACACATTCACAATGTTGGAAGACACAGTATGGGTACCCGTTGCGGCCTCTTGCGCACTTTTTGTAATTTCACTTGTAGCCGCAGATTGTTCTTCCACAGCCGCGGCAATAGCTTGCGCAACGTCGCTCGTGTTTTTTGCGGCATCCATAATTTCTTTCATTTTATCGGACGCACCTTTGGTGGCTGCCTGAATGGCTGAAATTTGTTCGCCAATCTGGTTTGTTGCTGTTGCCGTTTCGTTCGCTAGAGTTTTCACTTCTGTTGCAACAACAGCAAACCCACGGCCTGATTCTCCAGCCCGTGCAGCCTCAATCGTAGCATTCAAAGCAAGCAGGTTGGTTTGCTCTGCAATACCACTAATGATTTCAACAACCGCACCAACAGACTGTGCTGCCTCAGACAAATCCTTGACAACCAAGCTTGCTTCTTCCACCTGCTTCGTTGTTGTCGAAGCAATTTGGGCCGACTCGCTAACCTGAACGGTGATTTCATTAATCGAAGCAGACATCTGCTCACTAGCCGAAGCAACAGACTGTACATTGGATGCGGTTTGATCCGACGCTGCTGCAACCTCTTTACTCTGTGCTTCCGTTTTTTGTGCCAAAGAAGTCAAGCTGTCTGCAGTTGTTGCCATATCATTTGCCGCTTGCGAAACCACGCTGAGTGCCGCCACTACGCCATGATCAAACTCTCCAATCATGCTTTCCAGGCGTTCAGTTTTCTGTCTTTGCGACTCGACTTCAGCTTGCTCGCGTTCTCGTTCTGCACGTTCGCGGGTTTCTTTTTCGGCCTGCATTTTGCTGTCTTGTTCTGCTGACAAATCCGACTGTTTACGTGCTTCTTCTTCCAATCGCACTCTATCTTCAGCATTCGTTTTGAACACTTGAACAGCTCCCGCCATTTGGCCAATTTCATCCAAGCGCCCAATGCTGGGCACTTCAACTTCATTGTTACCCTTGGCCAGTTCGTCCATTGTTTTAGTCATCGACGTTATTGGCCCTGCGATCGCTCTTCCAATAAACAAAGCGAGAGCAAATCCAAGGGCGAGACCAACAATCACGCAGATGAAAATAATGGTATAAGTAAAAGAAACGGTGCTTTCATTCGTCTCTTTACGCTGCGTCATCAAATCAGTTTCGATCTGATTAAAGTCTGCCATCAAGCCTCTGAAAGAATCAAAATATTTCTTACCACGCGCCTCGCCGACTATTTCTGCCATACCGTCCATCGTGGTGGAAATACCGACTTCTCTTCGTAAAGCAATCATTGGCTCGGTTACATCGGCCTGCCAAGCCTTTAAAGTGTCAGCGACTTCTTTAAGGCGCGCCACTTGAGGAGGGTTATCGCTAACGGTTTGCTGTAACTTTGCAATGTTCTTGTACAGAGCACCTTCACCGTTGTTGTACGGTTCCAGAAACTCCTCCTTGCCCGCCAACAAGAAGCCCCTCATGCCGGTTTCCATATCAACCGCATTTGCTACAATCGTGCTCGAGGCTGCAAGAACATTGTAAGTATGTTCTACTTGTTTGTTCGCTGCCAAAATTGAGCTGAGATTTACGATTACTATAGTCGCCAATATCGCGAGCAATACCAACGGCGAGCATGCGCCAATAAGTATTTTCGTTTGGGTCTTCAGGTTATCAAAACTAGCCCGATTTAACTTCACAGCCATGCAAGTGGCCTTTCTAATATATGGAAATTATATACTAGACCCCCCGGTTGAGTTCCTGACTAAAGCCGATAGCTTAACAACGGGTTAAATATGAAGAAATTGACGCTCACGTAAAAAATATACGCTCAAAGTTGAAGCGGTTTTTTCCAAACCAGAGGTTGGTTAAGATGAGAATTCCAATTGATGTACAACAGCAAAACCAGCAAATCTAAAGGCTGGACCAAATTCTAACTAGATGTATAGCGTTCAGCCAAAAGTAAAAACTACCGGCCGTCAAAAAAATTAGGCTATCAATAGCTATGCAGACCCTCTAAATGCCACGATTACCGGCACACGTGCTGCTTTCCATGCGGGGAAGAAGCCGCCAATCAAACCAATCGCCAGCGCCATTAATATGCCGTTCTGGAATAATTCCGGTGACAATTCAAAGGTAAACACAACCTGCGTAAAGCTGGCCCCCATAGTCGCTGTCGTCAGACCGTCCATGAACGAATAAGATACGAGCGCGCCGATAACACCGCCAATCAGTGACAACACCGTCGACTCCACCAAAGTGCCAATAAACGCCGAGGTGTTGCTGAAACCGATTGCACGCAGCGTTGCAATTTCAGCCGACCGCGAGGCAACTGACGTGTACATGGTATTCAGCGCACCTGCGAGCGCACCAAGACCCATGACAATACTTATAGCCCAACCGAACCAGACAATTCCCTGAAGGGCATTACCCTGAGCAGCAAAATAACCGGTTTCGGTATCAACATCCAAAATAAGCCGCGGGTCGTTTTCGATTAAATCTTCGATGCCTGATATATTACCCGGCTCCGAAAGTTTAACCCGCATGGTCTGAAAGCTATTGCCGCGGTTAAACAAGTCCTGAACCATGCGCGCGTCAGCCCATAATTCACTTTCAAACGCCGAGCCTCCGGTGGAAAACACTCCAACAACAGTCCAACGGGTTTTGCCAAAGGCGACTTCCTGCCCAAGATCAAAACCATCAAACTGGTTGAGAATACCCTGTCCAACAATAAGTTCGCTCGTGCCAGGCACAAACATCCGACCCTCGGTAACGGTAACCTGTTCTCTAAGCTCAAACCCAGCCGGTGAAATACCCCGCATTGGAATGTTCACTTCGCTGCCGCTGCTTTTCTTCCGCCCATCAACGACAACATATAACTCTGCCGAGTAAAACGGTTGGCCGTCGGCGGTCACGGCAATGCCGGGCGCGTTGGAAACTATGTTAACACTGTCTCGGCTGATAACGCTGTTAAGCTCGGACTGAGAACCACTGCGCGTAATGATAGCCACCTCATCTGAGCCTGTACCGGACAGTGTATTGGCGAAACCATTGGACATGGCCAAGAATGACAGCAACACCGCTACAACCACAGAAACTGCCAGAATTGCAGCGAGGGACATCCAAAGGCGCTGAGGAAGACTGCGCACATTCATAACGATAACAGTCCAGATTTGGGAAAGCATTCTTGTCATAATCCTGTCCTCTACTGGCGCGATAGCGCTGTTATAATGTTAAGGCGCAGTGCATTGACCGCCGGCAAAATTCCGGTGATCAACCCGAGCCCCACCATGATCAAGGTGGCCTCGATAAAGATGCCTTGCGTCACGATCAGCACTGGCAATTGAATGGGTGCTTGATTGAAGGCTGCAACGGCTCCGTTTGTCGCCAAAAGGCCGAGCATGCCGCCTGAAAGAGCGAGCAAAAGCGATTCCGCCAACACCATGAAAAAGATGCGCCTGGACTTGAACCCTAGCGTTTTGAGCACGCCAATTTCGGCAGTGCGTTCACGAATGGCCAACACCATGGAATTGCCAACGATAACAAGGATAATGAAAAAGGCTGCGAAAACGACCGACCCCAAAATCAAGCTCAGGTTTCCGATTTGCTCGATAAAGGCCTTGTTAAAAGTTTTTTCAGGAACGGTCTCGGTCTCGAACGGTGTGTTAGCAAACAAATCATCAACCGCCTTGATCACCGACTCGTTTAATTTGGGATCAACGGTTCTTATGCCCATAAATCCAATGAAGTCGCGGCCAAAGGATTGGGTCTCATTAAAATAATCATAATGAAAATAAACACTGTTGGTATCAGTTTGGGCATCTTCGCCGCTGTATATACCAACGACATCAAATTCCCACGATGAGCTGCCATCCGCTTTTGAGAAAATGTTAGAGTTCACCGGAACCCGGTCTCCCACTTTCCAGCCAAGGGTTCTGGCGATTCCTTCGCCAGCAATTAGTCCCTGACGGCTGCGCAGCCATTCTGCCTCTTGTTCCGGCGGCAAGATCAGCTCGTTGTATACTGTCAGGAAGGATTCAGCGTCTGCCGCAAACATAACAACCATGTTTTGAGGATCTTGGTAGTATCCTCCAAACCAGTTCAGGTGTGTAACGTCGGTTATATTTTCCAAGCCTTTGACCCGGTTCACATAGGAAATCGGTAATGGCTGAGTGAAATTGATCTTGTTAACCGCAATCAACCGATCATCTGCAGCTAGGTCCACACCTGAATCAATCGCAACCTGAAAGCTTGTGAGCGTGCCATAAATTAGAAAGGCAACGAAAGTGGCGAACATAGTCAAAAAAAGACGCAGCGGCTTGCGTGTCAGGTTTTTGAAAATCAGATAAAAGTCCCTCATGCCACCAGTTCCTCTTCGACAAACTCTCCCTTGTCTAGGTGGATTGTGCGCTTGGCATATTTTGCGGCAGCAGGGTCGTGGGTTACCATCACGATGGTTTTCTTGAACTCACGGTTAAGCAGCTGCAATGTCTTTAGAATTTCATCCGCAGTTGCACGGTCCAAGTCACCTGTTGGTTCGTCACACAACATGAGTTTGGGGTCTGATACGATCGCGCGAGCGATAGCAACACGCTGCTGCTGACCACCAGACATTTCGTTGGGCATGTGTTTCGCGCGGTCCAGAAGGTCAACAAGCGTCAGCGCTGTTTCCACATTCTTTTTGCGTTGTTTGCCGCTCAGCTTGGTCAACAATAGAGGCAATTCTACATTGCGCGCCGCGTTCAGCATGGGCATTAAGTTATAAAACTGGAAAATAAAGCCCACGTTGTTCGCGCGCCAGCGCGCCAGTTGCCCCTCTGAAAGGCTATCAATTCTGCTGCCATCAAACCACACTTCACCAGCCGTCGGCTGGTCAACCCCGCCAAGCATATTCAACAAGGTCGTTTTACCTGACCCTGAAGGCCCCATGATCGCAATGAAATCACCTTCATCGATCGTCATATTCAAATCTTCGAAAATCGTGATCTTTTCTTTGCCTTTAACAAAGCTTTTGCCAACATTTTTCAGGTCAAACAGGTGGTCTTGGCTCATTTTTTCTCTCCCAGAGAATTAACTCAATCGGCGGATTGTCAGGTCACGATTTAAGGAATGCTACTTTCACACCCATATCCGGCAGAATACGAGCGTCTTTTTCTTCAATTCGGATGCGGACCCGCACCGTTGCCTTGGCACGGTCAGCGGTTGGGATTATGGCAATAACAGACGCAGGAATTGTCCAACTCGGGTAGGCATCCAGATTAGCCTCAACCTTCTGGCCGTTAAATACCCGGCCAATGAAAGCTTCATTCACATCAACTTCAATCTCAAGCGAGTCCATATCCACGATGGTGCAAATGCCGGTGCGGGTAAATCCGCCTCCAGCAGAGCTAGGCGCAACGATCTCGCCGGGCTGCGCATTCTTCACCGTAACCACACCGCCAAAAGGTGCGCGGATAGTGTGGTCGTCTAGTCGTTCTTGCTGACGATTAGCTTCAAGACGCGACACTTTTATGCTGGCGGTTGCGGACTGGACCTGCGCTTCCAAAGACGCCACATTGGCCTGAGCCCGCGTCACGTCTGCATTGCTGGAAAAGTCATTTTCCTTCAATTCAGTAACCCGCGCCAAAACACGTTTGGCTTCATCAAGATTAGCTACAGTGCTCTCCAGTTGAGCCTGCTGCACTTCAATCTGCGCTTGCGCAAACTCGAGGTTTACCGATGCAACAGCACTGTCCATTCGGGCCAGCACATCGCCTTCCTTAACCGACATACCCTCTTCCACATAAACATCTTTGAGTAGGCCCATAATCTCAGCCGAAACCGTGGCGATGCGCCGCGCCGTAATGTAGCCTGATGCATTCAACAAGCGGTCTGAAACTGGTGCTGCTCGTGCTACTGGCTGGGCTGCTACCGGTTCAACAGAGGCTGCGTTCTCATCCTCCCCTGCTACAGCTGGAGTTCTTTCAACGGACTGTGCAGCAACTGGATTCGATTCAATTTCAGGCGCACCGTCCAGATAAAAATACGTTCCGCCACCGCCCATAAAAAGCGCGATAACCACCAAGGCAATGGTTACAAAGACTGAAACGCCGCCACCAGATTCGTCTTCGTTGCGATCAATCTTTAAGTCATTCAGGAGTTTGCTTTTATCTTCCATAAACCAGACCAAATTTCCAAACAAAGATGAGGCAGTAGAATTTTTTGCAGCTTATGCCCTATAACGGAAGTGATCAAACACTTTGCACCACAAATGCCAACATCCTTTATGTTCGTTGTTGCAAAGAACCCTTCCATACGTGGATAGTCTTTTGGAAAAATCAATGACTGACGCCAAAAACGAACAGGAAATCAAATGAATATGAAAGCCTTCGCTTCCATTTGCGCACTTCTTAGCGCCAGTATTTGGCTAAATTCTGCTGCGAGTGCGGAAGATTTTGCGCTGATTAACGGCAAGATTTTCAATGGTGTTGATAACAGCATTCTGGAAAATCAAACGGTGCTGATTAACGATGGAAAAATCAGCAGCATTTCCAAAAACGCCGTCGAGATTGGCGCTAACTATACCGTTATTGATCTGGAAGGCAATTATCTGATGCCCGGCATGTTCGACGTCCACACCCACTTGGCCACGCTCACTCAGGCTCGGCGGGCACTTGTCTCCGGGGTAACGACAGTTCGCAGCGCCAGTGTCAAAGCTTTTGAAGATGTTGCCCTGCGCGAACTAGTGCGTAGCGGCGCAGTGGCAGGGCCCGATGTCATTGCCGCCGGCGTATATGTAACGCCGAAACTGGGCGAGGCAATTTTGGCCGATCCCCGGCTGGCGGTTCTGGCGAACGGGGTCAACACCGACGAAGAACTGCGCACATTGGTTCGGGTTAACATTGACCGCGGCGTGGACGTTATTAAAACCCGCGGCACGGAGCGCGCAGGCCTTTCCACCACAGATCCCCGCCAGCAAGTATACACCGAGCGGCAACTTCGGGTGGTCGTTGAAGAAGCCGCCAAACAAAATGTGCCTGTTCTGGTCCATGCCCACGGCAATGAAGGCGGCAGGGCCGCAGTTTTGGCGGGCGCCCGCAGTATCGAGCATGGCAGCTACCTATCCGACGAAACACTTGCGTTAATGAAAGAACGCGGCACATGGCTGGTGCCAACTTATGTCACCATGAATGAAATGAACGAAGAGCAATATGACCACGTACTGCGGTTGCGCGCCAAATATATGGTGCCACAGCTGGAGAGGGTCATTCGCAGCGCCTATAAAATGGGCGTGAAATTCGCGACCGGTGCCGACAATTATTATGACAATAAGTCTACCAACCGGATTTCGGTTGAGGTTGAGAATTTTGTGCGGTTAGGCATGACCAATTTTGAAGCCCTACAAACTGCCACCGTTAGCTCTGCCGACCTGTTAGGCCTACGCGAAAAAACCGGCCAAATCACTGAAGGCTATGAGGCAGACATGATTTTGGTGCCCGCCAACCCACTTACCAATATCCAAGCGCTGCAGGACGTGCTCATGGTTATCAGCAATGGTCAAATTGCGCTCAAACGCATTCCCTTCGGTGTTGACGACTAAGCCTTTTTAGTGCTTCTGCGCACCGCCAGCACCGGATGGCACACGAATGGTTTCCACTAGGTCTTGCACATCCTTCGGTGTGTTGGCGGTGAAGCGTTTGACCAAATATGCCGAGCCAATGTTGACGAACATGCCAACAAAGCCAATGCCTTCCGGAGAGATTCCAAACAGCCAGTTATCAGCCACATTCAACTCCGGCGATACGAATTTGAAATACACAATATAGCCAAACGTGAATATCAGCCCCGCGAGCATGCCTGCAATTGCACCTTCCTTATTCATGCTTTTGGTGAAAATCCCCATAATAATGGCAGGGAACAAGCTGGCCGCCGCAAGTCCGAATGCGAAAGCCACCACTTGCGCGACAAAACCCGGCGGATTAATGCCGAAATAGCCCGCAATCAATATGGCTACAATTGCCGCCAATCGCGCGGCGCGAAGTTCCTGCGCGTCACTGATGTTAGGCATGAAAGTTTTCTTCATGACATCATGACTGATCGACGATGAAATCACCAACAGCAAACCCGCCGCGGTGGAAAGTGCAGCAGCGAGAGAACCCGCAGCCACAAGTGCGACTACCCAGCCCGGCAAACCAGCAATTTCGGGGTTGGCCAACACCATAATATCACGGTCAACGTAGGCTTCATTGGCATTTACCGTCGGCACATTGGTCACCGAACGTTCGCCGAATGCACCGCGTTTGTCGCCGTCAAAATCAGGTTTGCCGGCAAAGGGTGTACCGGCGCTATATTGGATGACACCATCACCGTTCTTGTCTTTCCAGGCAACAAGGCCAAGGTCTTCATAATTTTTGTAAACATCCGCTACTTCGCTGTAAGGCGTGTCGTTGACGCTGTCGATAAAGTTGATACGAGCGAACGCGCCAACCGCCGGAGCAGTGGTATATAAAATGGCGATGAACACCAAAGCCCAACCCGCGGATGTGCGCGCATCAGAAGCCTTCGGAACCGTGAAAAAGCGCACAATAACATGTGGCAAACCCGCAGTCCCCAACATCAGGGCTGCTGTTATTGCAAAAATATCGACCATGGATTTGGTGCGCTCGGTATAAGCGTGAAAGCCAAGGTCAACCAGCACAGCATCCAGTTTCTCAAGCACATACAGTCCCGATCCATCTGCAAGCTCAGATCCCAGCCCCAGTTGCGGCACGGGGTTTCCGGTTATTAACATAGAGATGAATATTGCCGGCACCGTATAGGCGAAAATCAGCACGCAGTACTGTGCCACCTGCGTATATGTAATGCCCTTCATGCCGCCCAGAACTGCATAGAAAAACACGATGGTCATGCCGATTATAACACCCATGTCAATGTCCACCTCAAGGAAGCGACTGAACACGATGCCGACGCCGCGCATTTGCCCTGCCACATAGGTAAAACTGATAAAAATCAGGCAAACAACGGCAACAAGACGGGCTGTGTCAGAATAATAACGCTCGCCGATAAAATCGGGTACGGTAAATTTACCGAACTTGCGCAAATAGGGCGCTAGCAGAAGTGCCAGCAAGACATATCCACCCGTCCAACCCATAAGATAGACCGAGCCGTCATAACCCAGAAAAGCGATGAGCCCCGCCATTGAAATAAACGATGCCGCCGACATCCAGTCAGCCGCTGTCGCCATGCCGTTTACAACAGGGTGAATGCCACCACCTGCGATATAAAACTCTTTGGTTGACGCAACGCGGGACCAAATGGCGATGCCTATATAAAGCGCAAATGATGCGCCGACGAATAGGTAAATGAGGGTTGAGGTTTCCATATGTCTAATCCTCGACCCCAAATTCTCGGTCTATTTTGCGCATTCGGTGTGAATAGATAAAAATCAGCGCAATGAAGACATAGATTGACCCTTGCTGGGCAAACCAAAAACCCAGTTTGTATCCGAAGAACTGGAACTGATCGAGGAAAGGCTGGAGCAAAATACCAAAACCGAAGGAGACAACAAACCACACGAGCAATAGCTTTCCCAAAAGCTTCAAATTCGCGTGCCAATAGGCTTTTGCGTTTGACTGCGCATCGGTTGCGTCTTCTGTTTCCGTTGTTTGACCTGACATCCCCATCCCCTTTCGACCAACTTTCAGTCGTCATTAGCCCCATGTAATTCCTACATTAGGACAATAGGAAGCAGAACCGCCTCATGCAAACACCATTGTTGTAAAATCAGTATTTGCTCCCGCATAACTATCTGCGTAGGCTTGCTGCATATAATTCATGAGGCAAACCTGATGACAGCTTTTTCACTGAACCGAACAAATATTTCACGTGAAACCTTCGAAATGGCGGCCCGGCGTATGGCAACCGTCTTTTCAGATTACGGTGTAACTGAAGACACGGCCATCGCCGTGCTTATGCAAAATGATATTCAAATTCTGGAGATCGTGGAAGCATGTCGCTTGGTTGGCGCGCGGTATGTCATGCTTAATTGGCACGCAACAACCAAAGAGATTGCTCATATTCTCGCCGATTCTGAGGCCTTGATTTTAATAGCCCACGATAGCCTGTTGGCATCGCTTGATATATCGGAGTTGTCGTCTACGCCCATCCTGAGCGTAGCGACACCAAAGGAAGTGTCAGGCGCGTATAATTCTGAGCTCTCTTCAGCTCTGCCAAGCGCTGTTAAAAACCTGAACGCCCTAGCAGAACAAACTGATGCTTGGCGTGAAGGCCCTTTGAGGTTTCGCGGATTGTTTGCCTATACATCCGGCAGTACAGGTATGCCCAAAGGCATCAAACGCAACACAGACCCTAATGGCCCCGACCAATACCAAGTATACGCAGGCCTTGCACGCGACTTGATGCATGCGCAATCAGGCGATAAATTTATGGTTGCGGCACCACTGTATCACAGCGCACCGCATGCCCTTTCCATGTTCGCCGTGGCTTGCGGGTATATGGATATCGTGATCGCGCCAAAATTTGAAGCGACGGCTTTTTTGGAACTGTTGGAGTTTCACAAAATCACTCATGCCTACATTGTGCCGACAATGATGATACGACTGCTGAAATTGCCGCAAGAAGTGCGTGACCAATACGATCTATCTTCCCTGAAATTTGCCGTCTCAACCGGCTCCCCTTGGCCTACTGACGTTAAAGCCGCCATGATCGATTGGCTGGGGCCCATATTCTATGAAAGTTACGGTGCCAGCGAAATTGGGTTTATGACTTTGATCAGCTCACAGGAGGCCATGGAAAAACCGGGTTCGGTAGGTAAGATATTACCGGGCGGATCGATTAAAATTCTCAACGATGACATGACCGAATGTCCGACCGGTGAGATTGGAACAATTTATGTTCACCTGCCTATTTTTGGCGATTTCAACTATAGCAACACTGAAGGCTCAATCGTTGATCAACGATACAAAGGGCACGCGACGGTTGGGGATATGGGTCATCTTGACGAAGAAGGCTATCTGTTCATCGGTGATCGCAAAAAGGATATGATAATTTCTGGTGGGGCCAATATTTTCCCGGCTGAAATTGAGGCCGAATTAATCAAAATGCCCGAGATCACCGATTGTGCCGTGTTCGGCGCGCCCGACCCGGAATTCGGCGAAAAAATCATTGCGGCGGTTGAGTGCGCAGCGGGCGCAACGCCCACTTTAGAGGATGTTCGGGAATTTCTAACACCGCTGTTGGCGAAATTCAAAATGCCCAGGAAACTGGATATCCACAGCAGCCTACCAAGAGAAGACAGCGGGAAAATCTTCAAAAAACGCCTGAGAGACCCTTACTGGGAAAGTGAAGGCAAGAAAATATAAACTTGCAAGTAGCTGTATTGCCAAAACCTAACACGACGAGAAATTAAGCAAGCAAACTGCGGTATTTCTCCAAGGCTTGCAGAACGGCATCTATATCTAGCTGGTTATTATACAGATGCGCTGAGATACGCAGGTTGCCGTCACGGCAGGACGTAATGATGCCCTCTTGCTCGAGCGCCACAACAAGCGCATTTTCGTCGGTTGACTTAATTGTAATCATGGCACCGTGCCAGTTTGCATCATCCGGGCTGGAACACCGACCTTGCAAATCGCGCACACCATTTTTCAAGCTATCATTGAGCTCAACGACATGGCTTCGAATGTTAGCTAATCCTGCCTTTTCAATAAGCTCCATGCCTGCAATGCCCGCCATAATATTTACATTTGAGGGCGTTCCCGCGTCAAAACGTCGGGCGGTACTCGAAAACTCATTCTTACGGTGATCCATGGCGAATATGTCCGCTTGTGCAAACCAGCCCGTTACCAGCGGGTTGATTTGCTCAATTAGTTCTTTTCGAACATACATGAAGCACAGGCCAGACGTTGCGAGCATATATTTGCTAGCGCCACCAATATAAACATCCAAATTGGCGGCCTTTACATCCAATGGTTCAGTTCCAAGGCACTGAAAACCATCAATCACAGCTATCGCACCCACGTCGCGTGCGGCGGCTGTCACGGCGGCAACATCCTGTTTGAAACCGTTGCGGTAACAAACATGGGTGGTGGCAACGACAGCTGTTTTTTCAGTCAGCTGACCTGAAATGTCTTCCGGCATGACGAACCCGCTAAGCCCCGGCTTTACAATACTCACCCGCGCGCCGCGCGCTTGCTGCGCAAACCAGTTTTCACCCGATGTTGGAAATTCAAAATCCGTAATCAATATTTCATCGCGGCCGCGATCAAGCCTGATGCCCGTTGCCAAAGCGCCAATCGCCTGTGACGCTGATGTGGTTATTGCAACCTCGTCAGGGCTCGCGTTGATCTGCGCAGCAAACTGAGCCCGCGCCTGTTCCAACTTTTCAACGAACATTGGCCACGGTGAACCTTGTGTTTCGCGTGCATCAAGATAGGATGAAAATGCAGCACGCACATGATTTGAAAGCGCACCATATGAGCAGCTATTGATATAAATTTTATCCTGAAAGATGGGGAATTGTTCGCGCAAATATCCCAAGTTATCGTTTGAAGCCGTGACTTTTTTTCTAATCATTCTACGCCCCCTATGGATTTTTTGAACGGCACCAATTGACGACATCTCCACGGCTACCACAAAATAAAATATTTTGTGTCTTTTGTGCTAGTTGATAGTCATACATAGGATCATAATAGTCCGTCAACAATGCCTCAATCCATGCTTTGTGAGCAGCGACATTACCGTCTTTATCATGTTCTTCGATAGCAAACAGCAACAATTCATTTATTTTCTGGTAGTTCAAACCACCTAGTCTCTTACGTAGTCGGTATAAGGCACTGGTTAGAAACTCTGCAAACCGAGCAAAAGCACCTTCTGCTTCAAATGCCTCAAATTCCGCGAGTAAACCGGTGATATAATCACGGTGAATAACGTCGACACGGGCGTCAAGCGGCTCCTCAATCATCACCATCGGCCACTTCGGCATCTGCGATGCCAGAGACAGCGGCAACGACAATTGCCCAATGCGATTACTTTCGTCCTCTACAAAAATAGGGCCGTTCGATCCGGAACAGGTCTGGATGAGTTTAACCGCAAGTTTGTTTTCAAAATCGATCTGGCTCGGCTGGTCGTCGGGCCGCCTGCCAAAGCTGGAGCCACGATGATTAGCCAGTCCTTCAAGGTCAATAGACTGCTCAAGCTGATTTAGTAACAAGGTCTTTCCCGTTCCGGTTCGCCCCGCAACCACAACAAAAGCACGAGCGTTGATTAGCCGCTCAGTTTCATCAATCAAAAAACGTCGCAACGCTTTATATCCGCCTATTACCTTCGGATAAGCAATGCCGCTTTCTTTCAACCAATCCTGGGTAATTTTTGATCGCAAGCCACCCCTAAAACAATACAGATAACCATTTGGATGAGCATCAGCAAATGCTTGCCATGCCTTCACTCGGCCTGCCTTGATGTCACCGTGAACCAGCGTGTGGCCCAACTCTATCGCCGCTTTTTGACCGTCATTTTTATAAGCGACACCAACCTGTTCGCGCTCGCTATCGGTCATTAGGGGTACATTCACCGCACCGGGAAACGAACCTGCTGCAAATTCAACAGGCGCGCGAACATCTAGGAGCGGCGTATTTTCCAAAAATAATTGCCGGTATTTGTCAGTATCTGCGCGCTCCGCAACCATCGGTGTCAACTCACTTCGATCAATGGCCCAGAGCCTTGACGCCCCAATACACCAATCGGTGTTAGATCAAGACCCGCCCTTGAAAAACAACTGGTCAGTTCTTCTTGATCATTCGGATCTGCAGCAATCAACAGACCACCACTGGTTTGTGGGTCGCACAAAATATACTTTTGCTCATCGCTCATAGCACCAATTTTATGGCCGTAACTCTCGTAGTTCCGCAGGGTGCCCCCCGGAATGCAGCCCAATTTCAAATAGTCTTTGACGGGCACAAGGGTGGGCACGGCACGATAATCAATTACCGCACTTAGGCCGCTACCCTCACACATTTCCACAAGATGGCCCATCAAGCCAAAACCCGTCACATCAGTCATCGCCGCTACACATTCAAGAGACGCCAATTCTGAACCGATACTGTTCATCTGGCACATAACGTCTCGAGCAAGGGTAGTATGTTCTGGCATTATTTTTTTTTGCTTCTGCGCAGTGGTTAGAATGCCAACACCTAAAGGCTTGGTTAAATAAAGGCTGCAGCCTTCGCGAGCGCTATCATTTTGTTTCAATTTCTTGATTGCCACCTGCCCTGTCACAGCAAGGCCGAAAATCGGTTCCGGTGCATCAATACTATGCCCCCCAGCGAGCATCATACCCGCATCAGCACAGGCTGTGCGAGCACCATCTATCACACGCGCCGCCACTTCTGGCGGTAGCTTATCAACTGGCCAGCCCAGAATGGCGATGGCCATCATCGGTGTGCCGCCCATGGCGTAAATGTCGCTGATGGCGTTCGTTGCGGCAATGCGCCCAAAATCAAACGGATCGTCAGCAATGGGCATGAAAAAATCTGTCGTAGAGAGGACAGCTTGACCATTACCCATATCGTAAGCCGCAGCGTCATCCCGACTGGCATTACCAACCAGCAAGCGCGGGTCAGGTGCAAAATCCAGGCTTGAGTTAAGTATTTTATCAAGAACTTTGGGCGAAATTTTGCAGCCGCAACCTGCGCCGTGGCTATATTCAGTCAGCTTGAAAGCGCTACTGCCCATATTTGCACCCTTTATTTACGATCACTCCATTGCCTTGCATAGCACCGTTGCCAATGCTGTCAAAGGATAGGCTAAATTAAACAAACCAAAAGGTGCAGAGGCAATGGTTCTTGGCACAATGTGAAGGGAAGCTATGCGCATATTTCGCAAGCGCAAGAGGGTTAGTTCAGTGTCTGACCTGGTGTGGCCGATGACAATGTTCCCTGCCAGATAACCGGAGTTCCGTTGACCAACAAAAACGAAACCCCGGTCGATATTTGAGCGGGCTTTTCATATGTCGCCTTCGGGCCAAGTGTTAGTGGGTCGAATACCAAGATATCAGCTTTCATTCCTTCACGCAGAAAACCCCGGTCTTTGACACCAAAGGTCTCCGCGGTAAGACCGGAAGAACGGCGGATAAAATCTGCCAAAGATAAGGTACCTTCCTCAACAACATATCGACGGTATTTTTGTGGGAAGCTGGCGAATTTTCTGGGGTGACCGTCACCGCCGTCTGAACTGGTCATAACCCAGGGCTTGGTCATGAAGTTTCGAACATCTTGTGGATTCATATTAAACGACGCGATACCGGCATCACCGTCCAGCACGATTTCAATCGCAGTGTCTATGGGTGTTTTGCCAATTTTCCCGGCGTAGTCACCGAGAGTTACCCCCCGCCACTTGGCTTTGCCCCCAGTCAACAAAATCGAGCCTGGCCCACCGCGGCGGCGCATATTCTCCGCCATCTCGGCTTTGAGCTGCGGCAATTGGGCTGGATCCGTCAACCGGCGTTTCATTGCCTCTGTGCCACCAGCCATCGCTCTGCGCGGCACCAATGCATTGCTGACCCGCGTGCCAGACGCCAACCAGGGATACTGATCTGCCGTGACCACCTGCTCGCGTGCACGGGCTTGCTCAACCAGGTCGATGATTGCGCCGCTTTGGCCCCAGACATCAACGCCGAGTGCTTTGATATGCGCAATGTGAACAGGAATACGTGCTACGCGACCAATTTCAATAGCTTCCCCCACAGCGCCGATAACACCGATGGAATAATTGCTTTCATCCCGCAGGTGGCTTTCGTATACGCCGCCATATTTAGCTGCGACTTTCGCCAGTTCAATAACCTCGTCCGTCTCTGCAAAACTGCCGGGCGCATAGAACAAACCACTTGAAAGACCAAGGGCTCCAGCCTTCATGGCATCCGCGACCAAGCGTTTCATTTGCTCCAACTCATCTGCTGTTGGCGGACGGTCATCCATACCCATTATTTGGCGTCTCACTGAACCGTGGCCAACGAAAAGCCCAAAATTCGCTGCAACACCCTGTTTGCTAATTTGCGCCAACGCTGCGCGCGTGTCGGCAGGGCCTCCGCCGTCATTCCCGGAAAACAATGTGGTGATACCTTGCGTGATATAACTTTCAAGGCGGTCAGGCCCTTCGGCCGGACGCTCTTGAATGGCATGAGTATGCGGGTCAATGAAGCCGGGAGCGACAACCAAACCAGATGCATTAATGTGTTTGGTGGCAGAGAGGCCAGCTTTTGGTACGCCGACATAAGTAATTTCACCGCCTGTAACCCCAATTACGAGCCGTTTGCCTTCTGACCCGGAGCCATCAAACACCAAACCACCGGTGATAAGATAATCAAACCTATCGCTCGCAACTGCGCCTGAAGCAAAACCCATAATCAAGCAAAGAACAAAACACACATACTTCATAACCGGTTATTCCTAATGGTCGTCTTTTTCTGCCAATAAAATACGCATCATCTCTTCAGCAAAGATAATTGCAGCGTCTTTAATGGACTGGCGGTCAGTCTCGTCGCCTACTTCATATGTAATAGAAGGCGCACCGAAGGTAGTATAAACATAATTTTTTGAAGTCGGCAGCGCGGTTACAGGACGCGGCGCGCGCTCAAACTCATAGTTTCCACCCCGCGCCTTCACCGCCTTCGTCCAATTGGCGGCAAAATGCGCTGGTTTAGTCACCTCATTGTCGGCCTGCGTATAGAGAACATTGCGTGCAGTTGAATGAAAATCCAGGAACAACCAAAGCTTTTCGCTGCCGTTGAAGCGCGTTAGTGCATCCCGCATCAGGATGGTTTCCGGCTGGGTAAATGGGCCCCAGTCGCGGTTGAGATCTTTACTACCGAGATTATGGCGCCAATGACCCTTTTCAACACCGTCAGGATTGAGGGCCGGTACGATAACAATACTAAATTCATTCCGAAAACGCTTTGCTAAATCTGTGTCTGCAAACAGTGCCTCGGCAAAAGGCACAAGCGCCAATGCACCGGTAACCTCGGGCGGATGTTGGCGACCAACTAAGAATATATAGTCTCGAGACTTTTTAGCATCTTCGTGGCTTTGGGTTTCTAATTTATATATCGGCTCTTTAAGGCGCGAAGAGCCCAATTCAACGAAATCCAAACCGTGTCGTTCGGCCATTGTTCTTGCCCACGAGGTATGGAAATCATAGGTTAAAATTTCCTGCCCAGCCACATAAAGTGGTTGTTCCGCAACATCAATTGTCAAACTTGCTACCCCATTTCCACTTATAGAAACAGCATCATCCTCAAACCGAGTCCAGGTCTTCAAATCGGTAGAAAACTTAGGCCAGTAACGATGCTCGTGATAGCTATAGGCAAGGTCAATTTTTATGGATTGAGGCTTCTCCGACGTCACCTGGAATGCATACCAAGGACTACCGTTTATCGGCGGCACATCTTCCGGGTCAATTGTCAGGCGGTAATGAGAAGCTGATAATTGTTCGCAAGCATTAACCCTACCACCCGAAAAATCAGACCGAATAGTGAGGCTTTCGTAACCGCATAAGCGCTTAGGCTGGTCTTCAGCATATGCCAAGGGTGAAATTGCCAGCACTACCAATAACGTCAGACACGCCAACATTTTGTTTCCATTATGAGTTTTCACTGTGCGGCCCTTTGTTGTTGTGTAGTCACCACTTGATTATCGATCATAATTTCAGCTATCCGTTCAGCACTTCCGCATGCGAAGGTCCAACCCAACATGCCGTGCCCGGTATTTAAGTATAAATCCGGAATTTTGGTTGCCCTGGAAACAGGCAGTCCGTCCGGCGTCATAGGTCTCGCCCCAACCCAGCCGGTGCCGGAATGACCATAATCGCCGATATTCGGCAACAAGCGCTCAGCAAAGCTTTTCAGCGTTGCCAGTCGGTCTTCCTTTAACGACATGTCGTCACCGTCAAAATCGGCAAGCCCCGCGATACGCATCTCACTATGCAACCGGGCGAACACCAACTTATGGTCTGCGTCGGTGAGGCTAACCGAAGGGGCATTTTGGTTTGCAGGAATGGTAAAGCTATACCCTTTGAGGGGCTCTACCAGCAGAGGGATATTATAGTGCTTAAGGAATTTTGCTGAGGCTGCACCCATACAAACAACAACTTTGTCTGCTGGGAAAATCCCTTCACCCGTGCGAACCCCCGCAACCTTGTCGTCTTCCATTACAAGGCCAAGTACTTTTTGCTTCAACTTAATATCGACCCCGTATTGGTCGATACAAATCTGAGCCAAGGCACTGGTAAAACGTCGGGCGTCACCAACATGGTCCCCTGGCGCATATATTCCGCCAACAATATCGCGGTAGTGCGGCTCAATTTTTGGCTCCACCGCCCAGCATTCTTCCTTCGACAAAACGCGGGTTTCAATGCCCCGTTTGGTCTTTGTTTTCGCTGCATGCGCCATCTTACACAATGTTGCATCGTCTCGGGTTACCACCAGCTTCCCGGCCTGTTTATAGCGGAAGGAAATACTGTTCGACGCCAGAAGCTTCTCAAAGGCTGCCCTTGATTCCAACGCCAGTGAAATAGCATTGTCTAAATTACTGGAAACCTTGGGTTCGGTACAATTTCCCAGAAAATATGCGCCCCACCGCAGATGCGCGGGCTCAAGCGATGTCTTTTGTTTTATGTTGGGGTCTTTGCCCAGCAAAATTGCCGGGAGCTTTTTCAACATCGCCGGCGATGCCATTGGATCAACGAAGCTATATGATATTTGGGCACCGTTGGCGAAACTGGCACCAGCAGCAATGGAACCAGCTTGGTCAAATATTGTTACTTTGCACCCCCGCTTTGCAAGCGCGTAAGCGGTGGTAACACCAATAACACCAGCCCCCAATACGGCAACATGCATTGCCCAAATACCCTTTCTTTAAATACGAAAGACGGGGGCCGAAGCCCCCATTCAGTGGTGTCTTAGAAAGTTTTCTGAATATCGATGAAGAAGAACCGTCCGGTAGCAGAATGCAGGGAACCGTAGAATCCGAAGCTCTCGTCAGCGAGGGGCGGGTCTCGGTCAAACAGATTGTTAATACCAACCCGCATCCTGGTGCCTTCTAGGAAACCTTCATCGAAGTTATATGACACATTGGCATTAACCGTAAACCAATCATCAACCCGGTAATCAGTGCTTACACCGTCTATTACCGCGTCAGCACTTGTATCATTAAAGGCACCAACATAGCGCGCAAACAAACCGGCACCAAACTGCTCATACCGCCAGCGGAAGCTAGAGGAATAGCGCCACTTCGGCCGGCCATTTTGTTCGATCAGGTCACCAATACCAGCAACCTCAACCGAACCCGGCAGCGCACCAGTATCGATTGCATCAAGCAATTGTTGACCCAACTCACCCGGAGTTTGCGTGAAGGTTTGCAAGTTTGCTGCATTAAACTTGAATGTGAACTGACCTGCTTCATTTGTGTCCAGTCGGTAAACCAAACCAAAGTCAAAGCCTTCAACAACCCGGTCATCAAGGTTGGTGTAGGGGTCGCGCACTTCAATAATTTCACCCGCAGCCGCCAAGCTACTTGCTGCAAAAATTGGAATTAGGTCAGGGTCAACTTCGCCGCGCACAACATTAGGGTTAGAACTTCCCTGAGTTCTCAACAACAAATCCAGCGCGATCTGGTTGGCATCACCAAAGATGCCAACGATGTCACTTTGCTCTACCCGCCAATAATCTGCAGTTAATGTTAAACCTGGAATAAATTCAGGTTCAAAAACAACGCCCACATTAATCTGCGTAGTATTTTCGTTGCCTAATTCTGCAGTTCCAGATCGAACGCTTTCTACACCAGAACCGGGGCAATCACCCAAGTCAGCCAAATCACCGGCATCAACCCGTGCCTGACAAATTACCAAATCGTCGCGTGTGTTTACGCGGCGAATGCCAGTGTCAAAAATTTGCACAAGGTTTGGAGCACGGAACCCTTCTGACCAAGCGCCACGGAACATAAGGCCGTCTGCTACCACCCACGAAGCAGCCACTTTTGGCTTGAATGTGGAACCGGAAACTTCAAAGTCCTCATAGCGACCAGCGATTTGCAGATCAAAGCTCTGTACAAGAGGAATTTCCATATCCGGGCTGATAACCGGTACCGCAAGTTCCGCAAATGCTGAAATTACCCAGCGACTGCCAGAGGTATCTGGTGTCGGGCTGGAGCCAAGAACATCACTTGTGGTTACAAACTCGCCGGTAACAATGTCTGTAAAGGTCGTCGTGCCATCCAAACGGTCATCGCGATCATCGAAAAAGCTTTCGCGGCGTGCCTCTACGCCGGTTGCAAAACCAACATCACCCGCTGGCAATGTAAATATATTTGCATTGGACAGTTTGAAATCTGTCAGGAACAACGTCGATTTATTATTCCGTGAAACATCAATTCGGAAAGAGTCGATTGTTGCCTCACTGTTGGCGGGCGCAGTTGAACCAGCAAGGTCCGTTAAACTGCCTCCATTAAACGGATTATATGCCGTTGGGTCAGTTCTTTCGATGGCCGCCTGAAACAGGGAAAGAGAAATCCGGTTATTGGTTAAATCTTCCGTTGTGGCTTCGGAATACATTATCGCAGTGTCATAATCCCACTCACCCCAATTACCGCGAAAACCACCAAGAATACGGAAACTGTCGTCCGTCACATTTGTGACCCTGAGGCCAGCATCAACTGGGCGTAGATTACGAACTTCAATACTCGCGCCCTCATCGGGAACATTGGTCAGCCCTACTATTCTGTTAGGGTTGACGGACCCGTCAGCCAATGTTGCTGCGCCAAATGGATTATAAAATGCTGTCGCAGAAATATTGAAACGCTGTGAAGTCAAGACCGAACCATGCGATCCCGCCTGTTCAACTTCACCGCGGTAATAACCGGCTTCTGCGTAGAATTCCGAACCGTTTTCAAGCTCGTGTTTGAACATGGCAAAGAAATTATACCGATCACGGGGTGAATGAAGCGTCCGCCTTACGTCAAAGTCATACCGAAGCGGGTCTTCAAGCGTTGTGCCGTTATCAAAACAAACGCCGTCGCCGCGGTCCACCAGGCAAGATGCCGCAAAATCGCCAGATGCTGGCTGCACATGAAAGTCATCATCACCAAGTTCATCAATCCTAACGTCCGCACGGAACCGACCAAACGGTGAGTTGATTGACGAGTTTCTGAATTGGCTGTCACCCTCAAAAGGTGTTCCAATCAATTCAGCTGCAAAGCGTCGGTCGGATGAAGCGGAAAACTCCCGCTCGGTTGCCGCAGTACGATTACGATTATAGTACGAGCCAAATAACGACAGATGCGTCGCCCCGCCGTTAAAATCAAACCCGGCTCTCGCGCTAACCGTCAGGTCCTGACGACCCGTATTATCTGCAAAGCCGTAACGCGCTTGTGCCGTAAAGCCTTCAAAATCATCGCGCAGCACGGTGTTAACCACGCCTGCAACCGCGTCAGCGCCGTAAATCGCGGCGGCACCATCGCGCAGTACTTCAATCCGGCTAACGCCAAACGTCGGGATCGTATTTGTATTTGCAGATACCACGGGCACAAGGTTTTCGGTCTGGAAACCCGGGTGCAGAACCATCCGACGACCATTCAAAAGAGTTAACGTATTACCGGTTCCAAGCGCTCGGAGGTTAATGGAGTTTACGTCGCCGCGCGCACCGTTAATGCCGCCGCCAGTGGCATTTTCGTTAAAGGCAACGAATCCGGCTTGCGGAATTGAGCGGAACAGTTCATCGCCTGACACAGCGCCTGTTACGGCTACATCAGCGCTTGAGATAACGGAAACTGGTAGTGTATCCGTAATCCGAGCACCTTTAATCTGCGATCCGATAACCTGAATTTCTTCAATGGCTTCATTAGCGGCCGCATCTTCCTGCGCAGATGCTCCAACACTTACTATTGGAATGACAGAAGATAATAAAAGTCCTTTTAGTAATGTAGTCGTTTTCATCATGGTCCTCCCCAGGGTTTTGATGACGATAATTATGCCAATTACCGAAAAGATATCGTTCTTGAATGAACTGTTCCAATTCTCATGGGGAGCAAGGATATAACCAAAAGTTATGACCTGACGTATTTAGTGGGGCACATCAAGGTAGATTCGGTTAGAAAGGCCGCGAGATAAAGTCGGATATCACAGTGCGGGAATGGGCAATAAAATCCTGACATTCGAGGGAAATGGGTTCCGATTCCAAGGTAAGCGCCTTTATCTTAAATTTTGCGGCGGGGCGAATTCGTCTGATTTGAACGGACGTTTCAGAACTGGACCGCGCAGTAACTTCATCAACAATAGACACACCCGCTCCTAGTTCCACCAACGCCTTCGCCATATGGTAGGTTTCAACATTTGCGACCGTGTTAAACTGAACACCACTTGCGCCTATTTGCTGGGTTAAAAGCTGACCAAGCGGACCGCGTCCATTCAATTTGATGAAATCTTCACCTTCGATGTCTGAAAGGCTCATTTCCTCACCCCCGGGCAAGGGCGCGCTCATGGGAGCCAGACAAACAAACTCACCTTGGCCTAGCTCGTAGTCGCGAATATTTGGGTAAGTTGGTGGGTCAAAAACAATGCCCACGTCCGTCTTGCCCTCATTCAAGGAAGCTAACACTTCACTTAGATGCAAAGTTTCCAGGTCAAACCGCGTACCAGAATGGTTTTCCAAAAAAGAAGCCACAGCCACGGGAACAATATTCAGTCCCAGTGCCGGGGTTACGGCCACGCGTATTACACCGCCGCTCGCATGGCCCAAATTTTCAGATAATCGTTTTAAACTATGCAGATGCGTGTACACCTTGGCCACTTCGCTATGCAGCCGGTGTGCCTCCCTAGTCGGGACCAATTTACCTTTTACGCGCTCAAAAAGCTGGTACCCTAACTGATCTTCGGCATGCTTTAAAACCTTGCTAACAGATGGCTGAGAAACATTAAGCACCTTCGCAGCGTTACTGATCGAGGCACTTGTGTAAACCGCGTGGAAAACCTCAATGTGGCGTAACCTCATGATGTAATACCCTTTTCTTTAACGCATAGCCTTAGGTTATACTGATGTCAAAGAATTGTACTTACGCTTCCGGATTTTCATGGCACATTTATTCAATTCAGACTGAAGGGGACAAGCCATGGTACGCGCTGCAATCATCTTACTAATTACGTTTCTGATACAGCACCAAGCTCTCGCGAATACGGCAATTACCGGTAAGATTACTGATGAAGCTGGCGCACCCTTGTCCGCTATAGTGGACATAAATGGTTTGAAAGTAACTACAAATTTAAACGGCGTATTTTCCGCCCAAGTAACGGATGAGCACCTCTACCGGCTTAACATCGGAGCCAATGGCTTCTTCTCAGCGTTCCACACCTTTAGCCAACATGAACTGGAAACTGCGCAGCCAACCGCAAATCAAATTCCAACCATTGCGCTTGTTGCAAAGAAAGAGGACCGCACCTTAATGGTGTTCGGCGGAGACGCCATGATGGGCCGCCGCTACAGCAAACCCTTTCCCGGCGAACCCGTTCTAATACGGCCAGATCATAAATCGGCAGATACCAAAGCTGTCCTGAAACACATGAAGCCCTACCTGGAGATAGCTGATTTCGCATCTGTGAACCTCGAAACACAAGTCATTGACGAGGAACCGGAGGCAAAAGCACCAAAATCGGTCACTTTTTTTACCCCGCCAGAAACCATCGATGCGCTGGCGTGGGCAGGCATCGATTATGTTACTCTGGGCAACAACCATACCTATGACTATCTCGACGCCGGGCTACACTCAACGCTCGACAACCTAAAAACCCGCGACATGGCTTTCTCAGGAGCAGGCTTAACAGAAGGTGAAGCGCTACGGTCACACGTTGAGCAGATGAATGGCCACCGATACGCGTATCAGGGCTATGTTGGCTGGGCAGGCAGTGCGAAACCGTCACAGGTTGCAGAAGGTGATGCAAAAGGCGGTCCACCACTCGGCACACTGGACAAAATTGTAGCTCAGGTATCCTATGACCGCGGCCAAGACACATGGCCGGTCGTGCAATATCACGGCAGTCTTGAATATGGGGACGAGCCGTCGCTCGACACCGAAACAAGACTTAAAGCAGCCATCGACGCCGGTGCGGTTATGGCGTTGGGCCACCATCCGCATGTTTTCCAAGGTCTCGAGGTTTATAAGAACAAGCTTATTGCCTGGTCGCTTGGCAATTTTAGCTTCGACCAATATTTCTATACGGCACAAAAAACAGCCCTGCTGTATGTTTGGATGGACGGAGAAAGGTTTCACCGGGCGGAAGTGGTGCCTATTTATTTAAAAGGCTACATCCCGACACCGGCAACCGGCCAAATGCGCCACAGCATACTCAAGCGGATTTCTAAATTATCGGCCCGCCGCGGTACCCACCTAACTGTTTCTGGTGGTCATGGTATTGTTCAGGCTGGCGGCAAGCCTTCTGCCTTTCCTTCGACCCCATCAATGTTGGACTACAACATCTTGCAGCCCACTGGCTCAAGCAACCGCGTTGTTGTACTAACCAACAGGCAATGGGAAACCAGCTTTCAAGGCGTCGCCAACTTGCCGACGAATACGACTTTCCGCTTTGGGCGCGACTTGTTGAGCAGAGGAGACTTTGAAGCCTACCATAATTTCGGCGCGCCCGACCGTAGCTGGCTAGATATGACACCTGATGTCGGCGTAACCGACAATGAGGCTTTTAGCGGCGCACGCTCTTTGAAAATAGTCACCGCGGCTCAGGCCTCCAGCATAACCGGCATGCGCAAATTTACCCGGGCTTACAAACCCGGCAATCCCACAACAGTTAGCGCAATGGTAAAAAGCACGGAACCCGTGACACTCGTATTTCTATTTCAAAAGCGCGGCACTCGTGATGGACTAAGCACCGCATTGGAAAACAACCCCAAAGTCGAGCTGGGCCGAGTAACTAAGGAAGCGGGCGACTGGCGCCAAGTCGCTGTTGACTTTATCAGCCCGCGAGTCGGCGCTCGCAGCTACCGGATTTTGGTTCAGGTTTTAAACAAAAACGATGAATCCGCATCTACATTTATCGACGATATCGCCTTAGTAGAATGGCAAACCCCACTCTTGGACAGCACTACAGCCTCACTTGAAACTGATTTTTCCCATATTCAATTCAAACGTTGAGTTTGTTTTTATAGAGTTGCGGCTTTTGAATCGTATATTTAGCGCACCAGCCGGCCTGAAACACTGTCTCGCAAGATCGCGGCATAGTCTTGTGCGCTAAACTGGATAGGGTTTGTACCCGCAGTAGGGTCAACCAGCGCCATCGCGCCAATCTTCTCTGCGTCATTGTCTGTGATGCCAATGCCCTCCAGCGCATGCGGGATAGAAAGCTCCTGCCTCAAGTCTAAAACCCAATCGAGAAAACTATCAAAACCAAAATTTGCAAAACCGAGGGACCGTGTAAGGTCGGTAATAATACCCTCAATGGCAGGCCGGTTAGCAACCAGCACATAGGGCATAAGAATGGCGTTCAGAAGACCATGATGAGCGTCATACAAGGCCCCCAATGGATGTGCTAAAGCATGAATAGCACCCAGTCCGCGCTGGAAGGCTGTTGCCCCCATTGAAGATGCAACAAGCATATGCGAACGCGCTTCGATGTCGCTGCCGTCTGCGACTGCGCGCGGTAACCAGTCTTTAATCAACCGCATCCCTTCAACGGCAATGCCAACTGCCATGGGGTGATAGCCCGGCGCGCAGTATGCCTCCAAATTATGAGCCAGCGCATCAATCCCCGTTGCCGCGGTCAGATTTGCCGGCAAGCCAACTGTCAACTCCGGGTCTGCTATAACAAGCTCGGGCATCATTTTAGGGTGGAAGATGATGCGCTTTGATTGGGTTTCCTCGTCCAGAATGACCGATGCGCGCCCAACCTCCGACCCCGTCCCTGCCGTCGTCGGCACGGCAATGATGGGTGGGATTAGGTCTGGCCTTGCACGCGACCAATTATCACCCTCATCGACAAAGTCCCACAAGGATGCCCCCTGATTGCAGACAAGGGCGATAGCTTTGCCTGCATCCAGCGCACTGCCCCCACCAATGGCAATAACGCCGTCATGACTGCCTTTTCGGTAAAGCATGACACCGTCATCAATGTTTTTGCCTGTGGGGTTGGGCTTAATATCAGAAAAAACTGCGGCTTTTAGTCCATTTTTAGCGAGCGCTGCCACTATTCCCTGGAAAAATTCTAACGAAACAATACCTGAATCAGTGACCAGAAGCGGTGACTTCATCCCGAGCGAAGATGCATTAGCGGCAAGCGATGCTATGCGCCCTGCACCCATTTGATACGGGGTTGGATAATTCCAATTCCCAACAAGCTTCATCCCGGAAACCCCTATATTATCTCGAAGTAACGATCCATTTCCCAGTCAGTGATGGCTTTGTCAAATTCCCTGACTTCCCATTCACGCGAAGCCGCGTAATGCTCTACAAACGCATCGCCGAACAATGCGCGAGCGGTTTCAGAGGCGCGCAGCTTTGCTGTAGCAGCGCCAAGCGATCTGGGCAATTGACGCTCGTCAGCAGATTCCTGATCGTAGGCATTGCCTGAAACTGCTGCGTCAGGCTCAATTTTGTGCTCAACGCCCCATAATCCGCTGGCAAGTGCTGCAGCTGCGGCGATGTAGGGATTGATGTCCGCCGCTGCCACCCTATATTCCACCCGCTGTGCTGACGGGCTGCCGGTTATTGCACGCAGGGCACAGGTTCGGTTTTCAATGCCCCAACTGGCTTCTGTGGGCGCCCAAAAACCGGGGATCAGACGTCGATAGCTATTTATGGTCGGTGCTATCATTGCCAGCAGTTCCGGCATTAAAGCCTGCTGCCCACCAATGAAATGCCGCATGTTTTCTGAAATAGTGTGGTTCGCAGCCGCATCATGGAAAACACTGTCGCCTTTTTCGTCCTGCAACGACAAATGAATATGCCCACTTTGGCCCGGCCAGTCTTTCGACCATTTGGCCATAAATGTTGCCATCCAGCCGCGACGCTGGGCCAAGGTTTTTGTGACCGTTTTAAACAACGCTGCTTTGTCAGCCGCTGCGAGCACATCGTCTACTTTTATCGCCGCCTCCAGCACACCGGGGCCGGTTTCGGTGTGGAGACCTTCAATTTCCATATCCATAGAAAGGCATGTTTCCAGAAGTTCGCGGTAAAACTCGCTGTGCACACCGCTTCTAAGCGCTGAATAGCCGAAAAACCCGGGCGTGATATTTTTCATGTTACGGAAATTTTTGTCTCGCACACTGTCCGGCGTTTCCTCAAACAAAAAGAATTCAAATTCGCAGGCAGCTTTTGCGCTGAAGCCCATGCTGGCCGCTTTGTCGATGACCCGGCGTAACAATCCGCGGGGACAAATGGCCTCGGCTTCGCCGGCAAACTCGCCGAGAATGAACGGCATGTCTTCTTCAAACGGCAAGCGGCGGAACGTATCTGGCACCAGCCGCACGTCTGCGTCCGGGTAGCCAGTGTGCCAGCCCGTATAATCCACATTGTCATACAACTGGTCGTTACTGTCCCAGCCCAGCACCACATCGCAAAAACCAAAGCCTTTGTTCAAGGCTGAGATCAGCTTGTCGCGGCCCATATATTTACCGCGCAAAACACCGTCGATATCGAAAACACCAACCTTGGCATAAGAGAGCTGTTCTTTATCCAGAAGCTTGATGATTTCTTCCCCGGTTTTCACTGGTTTTCCCCACCCGCTTCCTTGGCGGCCATGGCAAATTCCTCCTCGGGCGACAGAACCATATTATGCCGCGAATGCACCGCAAAATACAGCAGGCCGAGCGCAAACCAAACAGCGCAGCCATAAACACCGACCCGGTATTCTTCGTTCACAAACAGGAACACCAAAGTGACCGCTGCAATCAAGCCCGCGATAACGGCGCCCGCGCTGCCGAGCGGGCTGATGTAAGGCCGCTCAATGCCCGGCATGGCACGCAGTTTAACAAAGGCCAGCATTTGCATGATGTAAGCAATGACAGCCCCGAACACTGCCATATTCAAGAGAACTGCCCCAACGGGCACGCTCCCGAAAAAAGCCTCGCCGTAATGGATGATCAACGCCACCACAAAACCCAACACTGCGCCAGCAATCAGCGCCACATGGGGTGTTTTCCGTGTCGAGTGAGTGACCGAAAGCCACTTGGGGAAATAGCCCGCGCGGCTGAGTGAATAGATATTGCGACCATAAGCATAGATGATTGTGTGGAAGCTTGCGATCAAACCTGCGACAGCAACCAGCGCCAGTAAAGACGCGCCCATGCCGTCACCAAAGATGGTTTTAAATGCCAAAAACAAAGGTTCGTCCGATTGGCCAACAACTGCCGCACCGGGTGCAATGCCAGCATTTAGGAAAAGCGTCAGGAACGACGCAATGATCAGCGTAAGAATACCCCAAAGCAAACCCCGCGGCATATCGCGCACCGGGTCGTGCGCTTCTTCTGCCGCAAGCGGTAACTGCTCAATGGCCAGATAGAACCATATGGCAAACGGGAGGGCAGCAGCGATGCCAGCATACCCCATAGGGAACCACAAACTACCGCCTTCCTGCGGTGTTATATCCAGCGCATGCTCCAGCGAGAAATGCGGAATAGCACCAATCCAGAACACGGCGAGGATGCCGAGCGCAAGGAAGGTAATGACCACTGTGAATTTAAAGGTCAGCTCAACACCGATGATATTGATACCAACAAAGATAGCGTAAGAAACCGCCCACCAGACCGGGTCAGCCACATTAATGCCCAGCATCGAATTAAAGATGGACCCCAAATACCCCCCAATACCCACCACGATTACTGCAGGCGTCAGGACATATTCCATATTTTCGGCAAGGCCAGTAATATAGCCCGCCCACGGCCCCATGGCGGTGCGGGCAAACGAATAAGCCCCGCCGGTATGAGGCAAAGCAGGCGACATTTCTGCAATGGAGTAACAAAGGCCGATATACATCACGGCAATAATAACTGTCGCCACCAAAAGGCCGCCAAAACCACCAACACCAAGGCCGAAATTCCAGCCAAAGAAATCACCGGAAATAACTGCACCAACACCCAGCGCCCACAGCGACCATACGCCTGCATAGCGCTTAAGTCCGCGCTTCTCCATATAGCCGTCAGCCGCCTTGGAGTATGTAACTGAACCCTTATTTTCCGCCATTTTTGCCTCCGGTTTAAATCACCTTGCCCGGTCTTCAACCGATGGCAAGGTGATCTAGGTTAGATACGGTCGCAATCCCTACTTAAAATAGTCTGGCGCGGCAGGAATTTTATCCTTCTTGGGTGGGTTACGGCGCAGTTCTTTGAGTAAATGCTCTACAGTCGCTTCCAACTGCGGGTCGCGGCCTTGACGCCACAGCGCAGGGTCAAACTCAACCTCAACGTCCGGCTCCATACCGGCGTTTTCCATTTCCCATTCGCCGTCGGTGCCATAAATCGCAAAATCAGGCGAGCGGACAAAACCACCATCCATCAGTTGCGGTAAGGCCTGAGCTGCCACAAGGCCACCCCAGGTGCGTTTACCGAACAATTTACCGGTATTGCTCTTGCGGAAAAACCACGGCATTGCATCGCCTCCGGACCCGGCCATCTCATTAATAATCATGGCTTTCGGCCCGTAAATAGCGCCGCCCGGTACCGGTACAGTCACATCACCGTGGCGGTAAAAGATGTTCGCAAAGCGTTCCTTGTTAAAGGTTTGCGTCACATAGTCGGCCAGCGAACCACCCCCATTGAAACGCTCGTCCAGAACGGCGCCCTGTTTGTCGGTTTGAGCATAAAAATAACGGTTGAAACTGCGGAAGCCCGAGCCGCCCGTATTTGGCATATAGATATAAGCAAGTTTGCCTTCGCTCAGCGCATCCACCTTACGGCGATTACCTTCCACCCAGTCAATGTTACGAATGCCGCGTTCATTGGCGATGGGTTTCACCATCACTTCACGGCTATCGCTGCCGTCAGCATTCTTGGAGATTTCCAATCGAACCATCTTGCCTGCGGTTGCCTGGAAGGCTGCAAAGATATTTTGCTCCGCTGTCAGATCGCGGCCATTAACGGCGATGATATAATCTCCAGCCTCAACGTTTAGTCCAGGCTGATTTAAAGGAGCCACCAGGTTAGGCGACCAATTTTCACCGTTATAGATTTTCGAGATACGATACCGACCGGCATCCACGGCATAATCTGCACCGAGCAAGCCAACTGAAACGGCATTTGGCCGCGCACGGTCTCCGCTGCTGACAAACATATGACCAATGGTCAATTGCCCCAGCATTTCATTGAATAGATAAGTTAAATCTGACCGATGGCGGACATTATCCACATAAGACGCATAGGTATTCACGGCCCAATCAAGGTCTAATCCGTGGAGGTTTTTATCATAGAAGAAATCGCGTTCACCGCGCCATACTTCATGAAACATCTGATGCCATTCCGCCGTTGGATTAACACGTACTTCCATACCCGCCGTCTTTAACCCAGAACCCGGCTTACCCAGCGCTTTAGTGGACGCAATGCTCCATGAGCCAGGGCCTCTGCGAACCAAGGCAGATTTGCCGTCGGCGGACACTTCAAAGCTGGCAACGCCACCAACTTGTTTGGTCACTTTCCGGCTTTTTGGGTCAAACTTGAATATATCCAATGTTGGCGGGCCATTTTGTCCAAACTTACCTTCAGCGGCATAAAGTTCGCCGGGCGCACCCGCATGCAAAGCCGTCCACGTTGTGTTTGCGGCAGGCATCGCAACAATCCGGTTCAAAATACCATCAAGATCAATTTTGAGGACCTTTTTAGGCTCTTCTTTTTCTTCGTCTTTATCCGCTTCTTCATCAAGTTCGTCAGGCTTTTCCGCATCTGCTTCCTCAGACTTAGCTTCTTCCGCGGGTTTTTCAGCAGTCGGCTCATCATCGCTTTCAGGTGCAAGCGGTGATACGGTATCTTTCGCCAAAACGGCGGCATAAATTGACCGTGTCGTTGTACGGCCCATGCCCGACATATCAGCAAAACTAATTTGCTCGCCAACATTGGTGCTGGCTGCGAAATAGAGATATTTGCCGTTTTTATCAAAAGTTGGATAGCGCGCATCGCTCATACCATCCGTGATTTGATGGGTTTCCCCCGTTTCCAATGAATAAACAAAAATTGCCCGCAAAAGGTTCGGTAGCTGTTTGGCATAAGCAACCCAGTCGCTTTCTGGCGACCAGCTGGCCACCATGGTGTCGGGTGCAGACACAATGTTTTTGTCCATACGAACCGGTGCGGCATCCTCTTTGGCCAAATCCACATACCACATGACATTGCCGTGGTCCCGGAAGGCTATTTTCTTGCTATCAGGTGACCATATGGGCTGCCGGTAAAACATTGGTGGCAGTTTAATCACCCGTTCCGCCTCAATGGCTTTCTGATCGCGTATATGAAGGGCATATTCGCCGCTTGCTTCAGAGAAATAGGCAATAGATTGGCCGTCAGGCGACCACGCTGGGTCGCGCTCCATAGCTGCTTCAGATTCAGTGATATTGCGAATATCACCCTTTTTGGCAGGTACAGTTAGAATTTCACCGCGCGCCTCAAAAACCGCCCGCTTACCGCTGGGCGAGATCGACGCATTGGTGATGCGATCACCAATTTTCTTATAGTAAGGCCGAACCGAGCCGACATCGGCGTTCACTGTAATGTCCAGTTTGCTCGAAGTCCCAGCGTTGGTATCGAAGATATGAAGCGTGCCAAATTCTTCGTAAATAATTGAGCCGTCCGGGCCCGCACTGGCCCATTTGATATCCATTCCTTCGTGATCAAAAGCACGACGCACCCGCTTGCTGTTCACATCGTAAGAAAACAGGCGGAAATCGCCTATTTTGCTATTCCGATCAGAAATAAAATAAATCTTGTCGCCAATCCACATGGGGTTTTTATCAACGCTGCCTGCATCCGGCACTTTGACAACGCTGGAATCCGAAAGTTTCGCGATCCAGATTTTATCCTGTTGACCACCGCGGTAGCGCTTCCAAGCTTGCTGCCACTGTGTCAAAGGTTCATAGGCGATATGCTCACTTGTGGGCGAGAAAGACCCCTTTTCCGCCATAGGTAACGGCAGTTGCTCTGGAAGTGCGCTGCCGCTGAGATCAACCGTGAACAATCTGACAAAATTCACATAGCTATTGCGCGGCGAACTGAGCAGTACCTGGCTTCCATCATTGGTCCAGCCGCGCACAATATCCGCACCGGGATGGTAAGTCAGACGTTTCGGTGTGCCGCCGTTGATGTCGATGACATAAGCGTCAATATTGCCGTCATATTCGCCAGTAAAAGCAACCTTGGTGCCGTCTGGTGAGAAATACGGTGTGCTTTCATTACCAATGCCTGTTGTGAGTTGCTCGGCCTCCCCGCCACTGCGAGGCACACGCCACAAATCGCCCGCATAAGAGAAAACAACATGGCTTTCACTGAGCGTCGGCTCTCTGAACAAGGTATTGTCTTCCGCTACACTTGCACCCGATACAGTCATCAGACCAAGAGCACCCAATAGCGATTTTTTTAACGTGAATTTCATAAAGCCTCCCAAAGCATCCCACCAGAGTTGGCAAAACGTTATTGTAATTGGAAGGTCGGAGCAACAAATAAGCAGAGAAACAAATTGAAGGCTTTAGGCTTCTATGCGTTGGCGGCGCCTATAAAGCCCCGCAGCGAACACATTCATATGAAATGGTGGAGCCATCCTCGCCGCGTTAGATCCCTTAACGTGCTATACTGTTGTTACACGCTAAAAGTAACACGAAATATTATTGTAGCCTCTGCAGCACTGAGATATAGATTTGTCGGGGGTCATGTATGTTACAAACAATACGGGAAATAACATGCTCTCTTTTGTACGTTCAACGCTGTTACTGGCTGCCTTCCTGTTAACTGCCGCCTGCTCCAACGGTGACAACGAACAAGACGCAATTTCCAAGCTACCTATACGAACAGTTGAGGAAATATCGGCCTTGCTGGACGAAGAGCGATTTGACGAAGTTACCAATTTAGTTAAACGCAAAGAACGTGATGGCCTAGCCACTAGTGCAGACCAAATTTTAGCAGCCAAGGCATACTTGAGTAAATTTGATGCAATCGGCGCAGAAGTGGCGCTGGAGCGCATTCCAGAGGCCGAACGCGAACAAGATGACTATGTGCTGCTAACTGCCCGCGTCGATATGCTTGAGGGCCGATTATATGAAGTTGAAAAAAAGCTCAACGGATATAATTTTACTGGTGACGCTTTATATGAAGCCAAGCTTTTGTTGGGCGATGCTTTGTTTTTACTAAGAAAACCTGAAGAAGCACTGAATGAATTTAATCAAGCCATTGTTTTAGGCCCAAACTATCTTCCAGCGTATATTTCAAGAGCTCAAATATACCTCAATCTCGGACAAATTACTGAGGCCGAGGCAGATGCCCTTAAGGCTGTTGAAATAGAACCCACAGATTCTATTGCGCACTACACTCTTGGGAATGCATACAACAGACTTGGGCGAGACAATGAAGCAAAGCAAGAGTTTATAAGTGCCCTAACGCATTTCCCGAAAAATGTAGCTGCCATGATAGAGTTGGCTAACATCAGCATTATTAATAATGATCTGGAAACAGCAGAAACATATCTTGATAGCATCTATTCTCTATCCCCCGAAAACAATACAGCCCGCTTGTTTACAGCGATGATATTGGCTCTGGAAGGCAAGGACGATATAGCAAAGGAACAGTTACTACTTCTAGCATCTACAAGCCCAAAGAACCCACAAATTGATCGTTTACTTGGTCATGTTGCCTATCGCCTTAAGGACCATGAAATGGCCCGGGAAAAACTTGAGGATGTACTGGCATATGCGCCTTTCGACAGACCCACGCGAATAGTTTTGGGGGACATATACACTGCCGCGGGCGAAAACGCCTTGGCTTTAGATGTTCTATCGCCCATGCTTGATGACGACAGCAATGACTTCATGGCTCTTTCAATTGGCAGCGTTGCAGCGGCACAAAACAAAGACTTTTCCAAGGCTGCTGCATATACAGCTCGCTCTATTGAACTGGCTGAGAAACCCGAAGAAAGCCTTGACCAGGAAATCCTTGCGCAAAGCATTGATGGTTCGGCTGTCAGGGTACTTAATAGAAAGTTGGCGACCTATTATTTCGAATATGAAAAACCTGCAGAAGCCTACAAAGTCTTACAAAAGCTAACGGAATCAGATAAAAATGATGTAACCAGCGCAATCTTGCTGCTGAACATGCAGGTAGATGACGGTCAGCTTGATGATGCCATGAATAGTGCCAACACGCTAGTAGAGACTGCGCCTAATTCACCTGTTGGTTACAATGCGAGAGGTACTGTTCATTACCGCAAAGGCAACCTTGATGACGCGCTAACGGCATACAATAACGCGATCGAGATAAACCCTGGATATATTTCTGCATTGAAAAATCGAGGGACTTTATTATTACGGCAAGAAAATTACCCGGATGCAATGGCCGACCTTGATGCCGTGCTTGAAAAAACACCTAACGATGCGCATGCGCAGTTAATGCTGGCGCGCTGCCTTTTGGAAACAGGCGATGCATCAAGCGCAGTGAATTATTATGAAGACTTAACAGGGGTTTTTGCCAATTCAGCCAGTTATCACGTTCAATATGCCCGCTCTTTGGCGGCTATGGGTGACCACTCCGGTGCCGTCGAAAAACTTACGCTGGCTAAAGACTTGGTAAACAAAGACAATGCAGGCCTAAAATTATACGTAGAAAACTTATTGTCGACATCTGAGGCAATTGTGACTGCTGAAGCAGAAAAGAGAGCACAAGAAATTAAAGAAAAAAATGAAGCGGAAAAGAAAAAAGAGGCTGAAGAACGTGCCTTGCAGGGAGAGCTAAGGCAGCGACTTCTGAAAGATGAAAAAATAGATGAAGCCCAAGCAAAAATTGAGGCTGAAAACCGCGCCCTGCAAGAAGAACTAAGAAAGCAGATTTTAAAAGACAAAGCCTCAGCAGAAGCTGAAGACAAAGCCTTGCAAGAGAAACTTAGACAACAACTTCTTGAGGATAAAGCCGCAGAAGAAGCTGCAAAGAAAGCGGCCGAAGAAGCAAAGAAAAAAACAGCGGAAGAGGAAAAACCTGAGGATGAAGATAAACCTGCAGGTGATTGAGCTTCCGCAGCATAAGAAATTAAGCAATTCAATGTGCGAAATGAACACACAAAGCCTAGATCAAAAATTGATTTAACAATTGTGAACAGCGTGCTATGATCCTTGATCAGGTTCAGTTTTTTGGGGCGCTTGAATCTTATAAGGAACCAGGATAAGGCCCGTTTTTCAATGAGTAAAATTTACTTAAAACGCTTGATGCTGGCTGGGGCAGCGTCATGCATGCTATCAGCGCCATCATATGGTCAAACCTATGTTGACATTGAAAGTGATGTTGGCACTTTTCAGCCCGTCACCTTGGGCGAAAACATCAGCCTTGACCCATGTGGTAGCCAATTTACCCAGCAGGTTGATGGCAGTTCTGCGCCGCAAGTAAGCGTTGGCAGCGTCTGTAGCAACACAAGTAATGCGCAACAAGTTAGTTTTCATTACCTGATTTCATCAGGAGCTACGACATATGCTTTACGGTTTGGTCGAGGATTTGACGGCGTAATCCGGGATATAAAAAACAGGATTGTCAATCCATCTGGCGGTACTTTTACAGATATCAGTGGTTCATCCGTTGGAATCTCTAACTCGCCCTATAGCTTAGCAACAGGTGTCGGCAGCCTTTTCTCAACTGCTGGCACATATGTCATTAGCTTAATTGCTTCTGTGCGCCAAAATAACAACTCAGTGATTAACATTAATGGCTCAACCTACGCGGCGGGTACAGACAGAGGCTTGCAACTTACCGGTACGGGCATCGATGTGAACGGTGTTATGGTCGGTAACTTTGATGGCAATCTAATTGGCAATTTGGGTACAGTAAATTCTCCTACAAATCCTGCAGACGCAAATGGCCGCAGGAACTTGGCAATTTCACAAACCACGCTTGTTGTGAATGATGTTGTTTCGGTACCTGAACCTTCCGGCCTTCTTTTGTTGCTTGGTGGATTGCTTTTTGGTTGGCGATCACACCGTAAGAAACTAGACAATTCATTATGTTAGATATACGCACGGGCACCGATTAAAATTTGATTTTATAATTATGAACGGCGTGCTATATGCTGATTCAAGTTCAGTTTTGGGGTCGTTTGAACTGCATTTAAATAAAGATAAGGCCCATTTTCTCCATGATTAAAACGTCTTTGAAACGCCTGATGTTGGCTGGCGCAGCAACATGTATGATGACTGTGCCATCATTTGGCCAAGCCTATGTTGACATTACAAGCGATGTCGGCACGTTTCAGCCCGTCACGCTGGGCGAAGATATCAGCCTTGATCCTTGCGGCAGTTACATATCATTTGCCGGGTCTACAAATACCCTAAATGGCTTGTGCGATGTTACCGGTGGTACGGAAAACGTCGGCCTTTACTATTTGATTTCGTCCGGATCAGTTACGCACTCGTTGTCATTTGGCAGCATATTTGATGGCATTGAAACTACGATAGCTAACAGCATTGTTAACCCGTCAGGTGGCTCCAACGTAGTTGGCAGCAGTTCTGCGGGTATCCTTAGTTCAGCCGCCAGTGTAGCAACTGGTGTAGGCTCATTGTTTTCGACTGCAGGCACTTATGTCATTAGCCTCATAGCAACAGTTCGCAGCGGCTCTAGTGGCAATACCGGGGTGTTTAACATTGGAAACTCATCATATCGTGGCGGTGGGGACAGTGGCTTACTGCTTGCCAACACGGGACTTGACGTAAACGGTTCAACAATTGGTAATTTTGATGGTATCACCATTGGTAGCTTAGCGGTCGTGAGTGGCGGCAACCCTGCAGCAGGCAATGGCCTTAGAAATGTTGGTTTTTCCCAAACAACACTTGTTGTGAATGATGCTATTTCAGTACCAGAACCATCCGGCCTGCTTTTACTCCTTAGCGGGCTATTGTTTGGTTGGCGGACGCACCGCAAGAAACTATCAATGCAACACTGTTAATATTGGTAGAATAATCAACGTGGAAAACCCTGCTAATAGCGGGTTTTTTATAGCGCTCCACAGCGAACACATTCATATGAAATGGTGGAGCCATCCTCGCCCTTAAACTCCAGCGCGACCCAGCGGCCTTTCTCGTCATACCAAGACGAAACATTTTCAAGCTCTCCGCTATATTCATAGCGCTGCGCCCGTCGTTCGTCTTGAGCGGTAGATACCAGCTCCCAATCGGTGGGCGTTATTTCAACCTGGTTAGGGACGCCGCTCAGGGTGTTAATTATCACCTGCGCACTGAGAACTTTTGGATGCCAGTGGTTTGAAGGATAAGTGTTTGGGTCCAAATCAAATACAGCGTCGGCAGAGCCGTCTGCAATGGTGACCTTGTCCGCGTCAAAAGTCATCTCATATATAAAGTCTTCGCCGTTGTTGTTGGTGTCGGCAAACACCTGTTGGACTTTGCCGTCACGCCAAATTTCCTGTGCTGTATATTCAAACTTGTAAGCGGTAAAAAACAGAAACTTGACCTTGAGTTTCGTTTTAGTATCGACAACAAATGCGTCGCCGTCCCGGCTAAATTTTACAGCATGCGTGCCAATAGGCTTACCGTTTCTCTTCACAGTAAAAAGCATATCCTCACCGTATGAGGTCAGCGCCCATTCAGGCACTGAGGTCTCAATATTTCCCGGTAGACCACTGGCGGATAAAAAAGCCGATAGCACTGTTTGTATGATCACTGAAAATCCTTAAACATAAATTCACTCTCTATACGCCGCTTTGAAGATATCAGATTGTGTAACCTTGGAAAATTCAGGTCAGCGCCGCCTTACAAATGGCAGCCCTCCCAAGGAAACCCTAGTTACAACACCGTCGCTGTCCAAGACAATCCCTAAAAAGCCGGTGGCCGGCAGATGGCTATTGTCAGGATCTATCAGCGCATAACTATTGTCGGCTTGCTGAACCAATTCGGTTTTTCCAACGCCAAGCTGGGCGACCAATTTACCACCCGATTGGTTGATGATAAGCGGGTAGCTGCCTTCCATGTCATACGTTCCCACCAACGCATCACCTGAAACGGAAGGATGCTCCGCCTTTTCTGCGGCGGTAGCGGGCTCGGGATGATAAACAGCATGAAGTTTTTCAGACCAATCGGTTTCTGCATTCCCGAGCAAAAGGTCGAATACTTTATACATAAGTGCATGGCGGTATTCGATATGGTCGCTGTTTATAAAGACGTAAACCCCAATGTTTTCTTCCGGGATTAAACCAATGATGGCCGTCATACCGTTAATGCTGCCGGTATGCATCGCCACCTTATGCCCTGCATAGTTATGGACAAACCAAGCAAGACCGTAAGCATAATAATCGTGCGCATAACTGGCTGCAGCCGGGTAAATACTTGCAGGGTCAAGGAGCATTTGAGGCGACATCATTTCACGCAAGTTAGCCTCAGACACCAGTTGATTGCCCTGCCAGTTGCCCCGCGCTGTAAGGAAAGTCAACCATTTCGCCATATCGTTCGGGGTTGAATTCAACATGCCTGCCGATTGGCTATATTCAATATAGGGATAGGTGATCAGATAGTCAGTGCCGTTCAGGTGTTGATGTGCCTCTGCCCGGTTTTGTGCGCTGGCCACCTCTGCATCCAAAAGCAAACTGTTGTTCATACCCAGCGGCGTAAGGATACGATCACGCACAAACTGGTGGAACGGCTTGCCAGTCACTCGCTCCACAACCCGGCCGGTGAGCGCGAAAATTGTGTTATTATAATCCCATTTGCGACGAAAACTCGTTTGTTGCCCGTTCTGATTTAACATGGCCCAGGCGCCGTCAAGGTTTTTGCCTAAAAACATATTCACGTTGCTCATAAAGGACACGCCGCTGTTATGGCTAAAGGCATCTCTGAGCGTGAGGTTGTTTTGCACATATTCGTTCTTCATCCGAAATTCAGGAATATGCTTAATGATCGGGTCATCCCATGACAAAATGCCCTCATCTACCAGCATGGCAACGGCCATGGACGCAAAAGCTTTCGTTGTAGAGCCAGCTTGAAACACTGTGTCCGCATTCACCGGCTCATTGGTTTCTATCGACTTAATGCCGTAACCTTTGGCTAGGAGTGTTTCGCCGTCTTTCACTATGGCAAGACCAAGGCCCGGTGCCTGCCATTTTTTCATGTTTGCGACCACCATAGCATCAAAGTCTTCCGGCAAGGTTGTTTGAGCATTTACAGGTAAAACAAAGGCAAAAATGGCTAAAAGTACCAGGGAGAAATGTTTCATAGTCGAACCTTTCATAAGCAAATCACGATAATCCGGCGAACAGTGTTAAAGCGATGAAGTTGGCAATTGCATAGCCAAAAACACCACATAGAATTGCAGGTGTAACCAAATCTTTCCAACCGAAAGCACCGGCCATTGCGGCGGCGGAGGGTGGCCCCATCACACATGCGTTGGAGCCAACCATTAATTCAGGTAGTTTCAATCCCAAAAGCTTACCTACGGGCAACAAAACCATGAGATGGGTGGTCAGGATAATGGCCGCAAAGCCCGCGATTTTAAGGCCGCTTTCAAGCATCGTCGCAATATCAACACCGGCGCCAATCATAAAGAAAAACAAATACATGATCAGCATACCGAACGGAAAAGCCTCGGGAACTGATGCCATTTGGGCTGGGAAAATACTGGCGATTGTTACAATTATGGCTGTCGCAAATAGTAGCCGCGCCGCCTCAAAGCCAATGATAGCTGCCAGCCACTGGCTAATAGCTACAATAAGAAAGGCACCGCCAATCGCCAGCGCTGAACGCGCCGCTGACATTGTTGAAGGATTGTCCTCCGCCTCCCCTTCCGACACTGGCTGATCAATGCTTCTTTGCGCGCCAGCGTCATAGCCGAAAATCCGCGCCACAATTTTGAAAGCCGGCAAAGAAATCAGGACAATGAAAAAAAGTACTCCCAGAACATTATCCGCCGCTAAGCTTGCGGTTAAAAGGCTACCATCCTGGAATCCAATGGCTTCTGAGACCGCGGCGAAATTAAGCGAGCCTCCGATATAGGTGGCGCTGAAAACTGCGGCCAATTGCGGCTCGGCTTCGCCCAAAGATAAGACCGAAACACCCAGCAAGACACCAAGCGTGGTGCCCAGCGCCCCCAAAGAAAACGCAATGAAAGTCGGGCCCGATTCGGACAGAATTTGCCTAAGGTTTGCACCGAATAAAAGCAATACAACAGCTACAGGAACACCAAAACTCCATACGGTGTCGTAGGCCGGCGCACTATTGGGGACAATAAGCGTGTTCGATAACACAGCTGATGTCACCAGCATGATAACCGGCCCCGAGATGCTTTGTCCGATCTTGGATTTTTCCAGAGTGAAAGCACCGGCACATGTCAGCAACATCACGGCCCAAAGCAAAAAATCATTATCAGCTGTTATTAAAGGCATTCAGTTAAACCTTCAGGTCTTGAGTGTAGAATTGTTCATGAGCGAAAACAGCGCTTAAAATTCGGTCTTCTGTCTGCGTCAACATCTCGCGAATCGCCCTTTGGGTTTCACCGCTGCTGCCATTTCTCATAGTTTCAAGCGATGTGCTTTGATACTCGCTAGAATATGGGAAGGTCTTCTGAATTTTTATGTAAAGCCAGTAGATACGCATGGTCATATCTTCAAGCTGCTTGACCCAATCATACATCAAGGGATAGCCGGCAAAACTACATAACTCTAAGTTCAACTGCCTATTTGCCTTTAGTACGGCAAGCGCAGACTGATCGTTTTCCACCGGTAACATTGCTTTGATTTCATCGTTGATTGCATGCAGGCTTTCATAATCAACGCTCGGCGCGGCAAGCGCAAAAACACTGGGCAAAATCATTTTCCTGAGAGAAAAATTTTGCTTAATTTCTATTAAGGTCAATGGGGCCACTTGTGTAACGCGCGGGGAGATAGAAACCAGAAAGTGTTTGGCAATCAGGCGCTCAATTAAATTACGCGCAATCGTCCGGCTAATACCGAATTTGTCCGATATTATATTTTCCGAGACCTTTTGGCTGGGTGCCAGTTCCTGAGTAACAATCGCATCCAAAATAATGCTGTATGCCTCGTCTGCATCGTTCACTATCACCTTACCGTCGGGCACCCACTTACCTCCAAGATCTAATCATCAGGGCAACCTTATAGGGAATATTGACGAAATCAAGAACACAATTCAGTATATTTTTTAAATAAGACAGCCTTAATGATCAATTAAAGCTGTACAAATAAAATCCAACATGCTTTTATTCGCGAGCCTGAAGTATCAAATACCCGGCAAAACCGAGGTGCTCAGGCCACCCCATAAAGGAATTCTGTTTAATGTATAAAAACGCTCTCTTGCTAAGCCTTATCACTGCGATGTTAACAATGGGTGCCGCTTTGCATGCTGCTGACACATCCTATGACATCGTCATTAGAAATGGGCGTGTACTGGACGGGGCTGGCAATCCCTGGGTCGCTGCGGATATTGCCATCACAGGTGGTAAAATAGCAAAAGTTGGGCACGTAACGGGAACCGGTAAGCGAGAGATCGACGCCTCTAATCGCTATGTATCGCCCGGCTGGATCGACATGATGGACCAATCGGGTCAAGCCCTGCGGGAAGTCGGCCTAGCCCCCAATAAAATCAACATGGGTGTTACCAGTCTCATTGGCGGCGAAGGCGGCACGCCTGTGGAAGCTGCTAAAATAAAACAGTATTTTGAAGAATTACAAAACAAAGGCATCTCCGTAAACTTCGGCACCTATTACAGTGCCACGCAGGCCAGAGTAGCCGTACTGGGTGACACATCAACAGACCCGACAGCTGAGCAATTAATAGAGATGAAAGCACTGATCGCTGAGGCGATGCAGGCAGGTGCCATGGGCATAACAACCGCGCTCATATATCCACCGTCCTCCTACCACAAAACTGAAAATCTGATTGAAATGGCAAAAGTCGTCGCTGAATACGGCGGCCTTTACGCCAGCCATATCAGAGGCGAAAGCGCTGAGCTTTTAACCTCTATCAACGAGGCCATCGAAATTGGCGAGAAAAGCGGCGCCGGCGTGGAAGTATTTCACCTTAAAGCGGCCTACGCTCCTAACTGGGGCTCAGACATGCAAAAAGCGCTGGATTTGATCGGTGATGCACGAGCACGAGGCGTTAATGTCGCCGCCGATCTATATCCCTATATCGCAGGTGGTACCGGGCTTGAAGTCACGGCGCCGAGCTGGGTTTACGCGGACGGCGTCGAGGAAGCAATCAAAAGACTAAAAGACCCAGCAATACGCGAACAGCTCAAGCAAGAGATCGCAGCTGGACCAACCGAAGGCTGGACCAATCTGGTCTATGCGACCGGGGGCTGGAAAAATATTGTTCTGGCTAACTCTTATCTTGATGATTATCAGCGCTTTCACGGCGAAAACTTCATATCCATCAGCGAATCTCTAGGCCGCGACCCTGCTGACATTGCATGGGACATTATGCTGGCAGCACAGCCCAACCGGCCGGTGGCGCTCTATTTCATGATGAACGAACTGGACGTACAGCTTGCACTGAAAAGCCCGTTCACCAGCATCGGCAGCGATGCCGCGTCGGCTTTAAAAGAAGGCGACATTGACGCTATCGGCCTGCCGCATCCACGCAGCTATGGCACTTTCCCAAAAATCATCGCCGACTATGTTCGAGACTTGAAAATTATAAGCCTGCCTGAAGCCATTAGAAAAATGACCAGCTGGCCAGCAGCACGTATGGGCCTGGATGATCGCGGGGTTCTACGCGAAGGTTTGGCCGCAGACATAACCGTCTTCGACCTCGCAACTATCGAAGATACAGCGACATGGGAAAACCCGACCGCAAAGCCAACCGGAATCGACTATGTAATTGTAAACGGACAAGTGGTTTTGGATGAAGGGTCGCACACTGGTCGCACTCCTGGTCACGTACTTTTCGGTCCCGGTCACAACAAATAACGATAAAAAGAAACGCAAATGACAAAAATTGAAATAAGGCCGCCTTACCTACTTTTTACCGGCAATGAAACAGAGATAACCTACGCAAAAACCGCTGCAGGCCTTGCCCAGTGGCGGCCAGGATTATGCCGCGGACAAATACGACTGCCAGGCGGTACCGTGGACTTGGGGCTGCCTGACATGACGCTGGGCACGGCAGTTAGTCAAGGCGTGAAGTCTCTTGTAATCGGCACAGCGGCTGTTGGCGGCGGCATTCCCGGTGAATGGATGGACCTTCTCGAAGAAGCGGCGAGAAAGGGGCTAGACATAGTTGCGGGGGTTCACTCTCGCCTTAATGACAACCCCCGCCTAAAAAATGCAGCCGAGGCATCCGGTGCAAAACTGGTTGATGTCCGCACTGCCCCCGCCGAACTTCCAGTGGGAACAGGCAAAAAACGCTCGGGTAAAAGGCTTTTGACTGTCGGAACCGATTGTGCGCTTGGCAAAAAATACACCGCGCTGGCACTGGAGCGAGACATGAAGGCAGCGTCGCTGGATGCAACTTTCCGTGCCAGCGGCCAAACGGGCATCATGATCGCAGGCGAGGGTATTCCTATCGACTGCGTGGTCGCCGACTTTATTTCAGGTGCGGCAGAACTGTTATCACCGGATAACAAACCTGATCACTGGGATATTGTTGAAGGGCAAGGAGGCATTTTCCATCCCGGCTACAGTGCCGTGAGCATGGGGCTTTTAGTGGGATCTCAACCCGATGCATTTGTTGTTTGCACCGAAGCGGGGCGCACCCATATCGAAGGCTGGCCTGAATTTGAGCTGCCCTCCATTGAGGCTGTCATTGAACGCACAATCGCAATTGGTAGCCAAGTAAACCCGGAAATCAAATGTGTTGGCATTGCGGTGAACACTTCCACAATCCCACATGAGGAACGCCAACCTTATTTGGCGGCTCTCGCCGAACGCACCGGCCTGCCCTGCGTTGACCCCCTTACAAATGGCACCAAACCCATTGTCGAATATATGTTGGGAGTAACATAAAATGAAAATGACCATTGAACGCAGAATCTTTGCCCTGACTACACCTTTTGCCATTACCGGATATGTGTTCGAGTCCACAGATGCCGTTTGGGTAACCTTGGAAGAAGGTGGTTACCGCGGCCGCGGTGAAGCCATTGGTGTCTATTACACCGACGAAACGGCAGACACGATGGTCGCCCAGCTTGAAGCTGTACGGGCAAGTGTTGAAGCTGGCATAACGCTTGAGGAAATCCAGACCTTGTTACCGCCCGGCGGCGCTCGTAACGGTCTGGACTGCGCCTTCTGGGATTTAAGCGCCAAGAAAAGCAAGCGCTCCGTCTGGGATATGTTGGCGATAAAGCCCAAGCCGACAGCAACGGTCGCCACGGTTGGCATTGATACGCCCGAGAAAATGGCGCAGTCAGCAACAGCGCTTTCAAAATATGCAAACTTGAAAATTAAACTCAGCGGTGATGACCCAATAGCACGCCTTGAAGCGATCAGAGCCGCCAGGCCGGATGCCAACATCGTCGTAGACGTCAATCAGGGATGGTCATTTGATGAATTGGTCAAATACATCCCTATTGTTGAACGCCTTGGCATTGCAATGATCGAACAGCCGCTAAAACGCGGCGGCGACGAGGAACTGGAGGGATTCAGCTCGTCTGTGCCGCTGGGCGCAGACGAAAGCTGCCTAGACCTTTCCGAGTATGAAACTGCCGCGCGGCGCTATGATGTGATTAACATCAAACTGGACAAATGTGGCGGCGTGACCGAAGGCCTGAAGATTGTTGAGCGCGCACAAGCAGACGGTAAGGCCCTGATGGTCGGCAATATGACCGGCTCATCATTATCAATGGCACCAGCGTTTCTGATCGGCCAGCATTGCCGTTTCGTCGACATAGACGGCCCACTGTATTTTAAAAACGACATTGAAGATGCGCTGGAATACGCGGACGGCGGCATCGTCTCTATACCAACTCCTGCTTTGTGGGGGTAGTTACGCGGCCACGATGATAACCAAGATGATAAAATGAATGAGGGGATATAAAATGAGGGGGAGTAAGATGAAAAGCTTATTAATCAGCAGCTTAATAGCTGTTTTCACAACCTTCACGGTGAATGCACAAACAGCTGAAGAGGCTGCAGTAGAAACAGACCTTCCTGGCCTTGAAGTTTATATGGATTCGATGATTGAAACCCAGATGATGGCACTGGATATTCCTGCTGTCTCGCTATCGATCGTTAAAGACGGCAAGATCGCACTATCCAAAGGTTATGGCTTCGCAGATCAGGATAAAGGCATCCCTGTTACCGGCGACAACACCATGTTCAGGCCAGGGTCCATCTCCAAACTGTTCACCTGGACGGCTGTAATGCAGCAGGTTGAGGCTGGTAACCTGGATTTGAATACTGACGTAAACACCTATTTGAAGACATTTCAAATTCCGGACACTTACGACGAGCCGATTACGCTGACCCATATTTTAACCCACACATCTGGCTTTGAAGAAGGTGCTTTGGGCTATCTGATCGTGACTGATCCCGCCACCATATTGCCCCTGGATGTAGCGTTGGAAAAATACATGCCGCGGCGCATTAACAAGCCGGGCGCTTATTCAGCCTATTCAAACTATGCGACAACGCTGGCGGGCCATATCGTTGAAAATGTCTCAGGTATTCCCTTCAATGACTATTTGAAGCAGAAGATTTTCGACCCACTCGGCATGACGAAGTCCACCTTCCAGGAACCACTACCTGAAGACCTGAAGGACATTATGGCGACGGGTTACAAGCGCGAAATGGGTGCCTATAAAGCCAAGCCCTTCGAAATTATTGCGAGCTTCGGCCCTGCCGGTTCTTTGTCTTCGACCGCATCTGACATGGCAAAATTTATGCTGGCTTTCCTTGGTAATGGCAGCCTGAACGGTGCCCAGATTTTAAAGCCTGAAACAGTGGACCTTACCCTGTCGCGCCTGTTTGCGCATGACGAACGGCTTGCCAGTATGGCGCATGGCTTCTACGAAAACTCGGTTAACGGCCACCATCTTGTTGGTCACGGCGGGGACACCACCCTGTTCCATTCAAATCTGATGCTCGACCGCGATGAGAACCTTGGCATCTATGTGTCTTACATGGGCATTCAGGGCGGCAAAGCGCGCGGCGAACTTATCCAGCTATTTTACGATCACTATTTCCCTGACCCACTTCAGAAGCTAACGGCACCTGATGGCTTTACAGAGCGCGCCAGCCGATATGCCGGCACCTATAAAATGTGGCGGCACAACCAATCGACACTAGAGAAAGCCGCAGCATTGGCCGGTGGTTTAGCCGTGGCACCAACGCCGGACGACACGCTCGTCATTTCAGGTTTCGGCGAACCCAGACAGTTTGTTGAGATTGGCAAAAACCTTTTTCGTCAAATAGACGGCCGAATGATTATCGCCTTCGGCGAAGACGAAAACGGTAATGTTCGTGATCTATATATTGACGGCATTCCGTTCCTGGCAGCTAGCCGTGCACCGGGGGTGGAGACAGGGGTCTTTAAATCGCTGCTGCCCTTGGCCTCTCTCTTATTGTTCATCACTGTCTGGACGGGATGGGCCTACCGCCGCAAGGAATATAAAGCCATGCATGGTGGTGAGCTTACTGCTATCAGGGCATCTTTAGGTATGAGCGCCTTAAACCTGATTTTCGTCATCTCTATGCTTGTCATTTTAACGGTCTATCAGGACACGATAATTTTTGACATTCCAACCGCCCTGCGGGTTGCACTTTGGTTGCCAGATCTGGCGTCTATTGCGGCAATAGTGGTGTTGTGGTTTGCGGTTCAGGCATGGCGCAACGGCTATTGGCGTACTGGACGGCGCGTTCATTATACGCTGGTAGCGCTCGGCGGCACCTTCATGATGTGGTTCTATTATTATTGGAACTTCCTCGGCGTGCAAATCGCTTAAACCACTCTCGGTAGGCAGCTCAACCAGATTTGGGCTGCCTACAGACACATGTTTAACCAGACCCAACGACATCAAGAAAGAGCGAGACAATGACCAAACTATCAAGACGCAAGTTTATTAGCCGCGTAGCGACATCCGCCGTAGCATTCCCAATGATCAATATGGGTGCCTTTAAGGTATTTGCGGCGGACGAGAAAACATACAGTGCTCGCGCGATTGATTTGGTGAACAGCACACAGGTATTTGACATGCTTTCCCTGCCCTTTTCCATGGGCCAATTGATGTTAAGCGCCTTTAGCGAAAACCCAAAAACGCAAGATGGTTTAGCGATCCCCGATGCGCAATTGAAGCGCGTTCTTTCAAGCGGAATTGATGTGTTCCATCCGGCAATGGGTGTTGGTGCTGATGATGCTGCTACTTTTATTGCACGCCTGAATGCAACGGCTACAGAACACCCGGATCAGTTGCGCCGGATCGACTCGATGGATGATTTTGCTGACCTTAAAAAAGGTGAAAGGGTTGGCTATATTGTAGGCATTCAAAACGCCGATCATTTCCGCACGCCCGATGATGTCAACCAATATTACCATCTGGGGCAACGGATTAGCCAGCTTACCTACAACAGCCGTAACCTTATCGGTACTGGCTCTACCGACCGAAGTGATGGCGGCCTCAGTAGTTTCGGCGTCAGCATTGTTGAGCGCATGAATGAAGTGGGCATGGCGGTTGATGTGTCCCACTGCGGTGACCGTACAACCCTGGATGCCTTTGAAGTATCCAAAAAACCTGTTCTGATCACCCATTCCAACGTGCGCAATCTGGCCGGCGGCCATGTGCGCTGTAAACCCGACGAGGCCATTGTCGCCATGGGTAAGGCGGGCAGTGTCATGGGGATAACCGGCGTGCGTCAGTTCGTCAGCGACAAAGAACCAACGGGTATCGCGCAAGTGATTGATCATGTTGACTATATTGCAAAACTCACCGGGATCGAACATGTGGGCATTGGCTCAGACATGGACCTTGACGGATACGATGACATCCCTGAACCGGCCTACAGCGCCTTAAAGTCCGGCTATAGTGACAGCTATAAATTCCGTGACAAAATTGATGCCGATGATTTCAACCATCCGAAACGAACATTTGATCTGGTCGATGGCCTTATCGGTCGTGGTTATACAGATACTCAAATTCGAATGGTACTTGGTGATAACTTCAAACGGGTTCTGGCTGACATCTGGATTTAACTGCTTTGATGCCATTTTCCAGCAAAAAAACTCTGATTTTTGCCAGTTTGATTCCAAAAAGGGGCTGGAAAATTTAATTTTTAGCCCCTTTTTTGCGAACTTTTGGCCCTAAAGATCAAAAAAAGAAAATTGGCCGACGGTTTTGGAGCCCTAATGAGATACCCCTCGCGGTATGACAATCAAGTCAGCCTGACAGCGGTGCGCGCTATTCTGCCTTTGCTTGCAATCTGCGCTTATGCAGCAGGGGTTCAGTATAGCCACTTGGTTGTGCGCGCCCTTTGAATATAAGGTCAGCAGCAGCTTGAAACGCAACGCTATTGGCAAAATCAGGCGCCATGGGCCGGTAAAGCGGATCGTCTGCATTCTGCGCGTCCACCACTGCGGCCATTCGCTCCAACGCTTCGGTGACCTGTTCCTTTGAGCAGATACCATGATGAAGCCAATTGGCAACATGCTGGCTGGAAATACGCAGGGTTGCCCTGTCTTCCATCAGGCCAACATTGTTGATGTCTGGTACTTTCGAACATCCAACACCTTGATCGATCCAGCGAACCACATAGCCGAGGATACCTTGCGCATTATTATCAAGCTCCCGTTGCACTTCCTCGCCCGAGAGGTTGCGGCCCCTCAGAAGCGGCACGGTTAAGATATCATCCAAACTGGCGCGGGGCACAATCGCCAATTCAGTTTGACGATCTGCCACAGACACCTTGTGATAATGCTGGGCATGCAGTGTTGCAGCTGTGGGAGACGGCACCCAGGCGCAACTAGCGCCCGCCATCGGATGACCAATTTTCTCATCCATCATTTTTGCCATTTCATCTGGCATCGCCCACATACCCTTGCCGATCTGAGCGACACCTTTCAGGCCGCATTCCAGACCGATATTCACATTCCAGTCTTCATAAGCCGCGATCCACGGCTCACCTTTTATGTCCCCCTTGGGCAGAAAGGCCCCCGCTTCCATACTGGTATGAAGCTCATCACCGGTACGGTCCAAAAAGCCAGTATTGATGAATACGAGGCGTTCTTTTACGGCCCGAATGCACTCTTTCAGGTTCACGGTGGTGCGGCGTTCTTCATCCATCACACCGACCTTGATCGTATATCGCGCAAGGCCCAGGGTTTCTTCCACACGACCCATAATGTCATTGGTCAAAGCCACTTCAGCTGGGCCATGCATCTTCGGTTTCACGATATAAATACTGCCGGTTCGGCTGTTGGCTTTCCGGCCTTTTTTGTTCAGGTCATGAAGCGCACACAGGCTGGTAACCAGCGCGTCCAGCAAGCCTTCCGAAACTTCTTCACCGATACTGTCAAGCACCGCTGGTGTTGTCATCAAATGGCCGACATTACGAACCAGGAGCAGACTGCGCCCAGGCAATGTTAAGGTGCCACCTCTGGGTGCATTAAATTCCCTATCATCATTTAACCGGCGTGTTAGCTGCTTGTCGCCCTTGATAAAGCTTTCACTAAGGTCACCCTTCATCAGGCCGAGCCAGTTCCGGTACACGACAGTTTTGTCTGTTCCGTCAACGGCTGCAACTGAGTCTTCGCAGTCCTGAATTGTCGACAAAGCCGATTCCAGAACAACATCCTTCACGCCTGCAGCAGAGGTGGCCCCAACTGGATGGCTTCGGTCAATTTGAATATCAATGTGGAGCCCATTGTTTGAAAGCAATAGTGATGTCGGTGCGTCTTCATTGCCTAGATATCCAACAAATTGCTCCGCGTCTCTCAAATCAACTTTCGTTCCAGCTGTTGTTACAGCCTTTATGCAAGCATCTTTGATTGCGTAAGACGACACATCGGCGTGGCTCGCACCGTTGAGGGGAATTACCTCGTCAAGAAAGGCAGTTGCTTTTTTGACAACAGCTGCCCCGCGCGCGGTGTTGTACGCTGTTGTTTTCTCCAGCCCCGCGCTTTCTTTAATCACATTCGTACCGTAATAAGCGTCATACAAGCTACCCCATCGGGCATTTGCCGCGTTAAGCGCAAATCGGGCGTTCATCACAGGCACAACAAGCTGCGGTCCGGCAACACTGGAAATCTCAGGGTCTACGTTTTCTGTCTCAATCTTGAAAGCTGGGCCTTCTTCAATCAGATAGCCAATCTCCTTGAGAAAGGCCTTATACTCAAATCGGTCAAAATCCGGGCCTGGACGCTCTTTATGCCAGGCATCAATTTTAGATTGCAGCTCTTCCCGACAAGCGAGCGCATCTTTTATTTTGGGACCAAACGATTGAACAAGGTCGGCGAAATTCTGCCAAAATGCTCGTTCTTCAATACCTGTTCCCAGCAACGCTTCATCGCGGATAAATTTATGTAATTCAGCTGAAACGGACAAGCCGCTCTGTTCAACCCGATCGGTCATTCAATACACCCTCATACGTGCGGCATCATACTGATGTATGATTAGAACAATTTAAAATAAAAGAGCAAGGCTAAGCCTCAACTATATCGAACCTTCAGATCAATAATACAGTTGCCGCCCCTTCCGCAAATGGGAAAAGGCGGCAAGATTATCTTCTTGTTCAGGCCCTTAGCCGAACTGGTTCATTGTGTTGTCTTCACCGGACGCTTTGAGAGCCGCTTCACCGGCGAAATATTCTTTGTGATCGTCACCAACATCAGACCCAGCCATATTCTGGTGTTTCACACAGGCAATCCCCTGGCGAATTTCCTCACGCTGAACTTGTTTCACATAACCCAACATTGCTTCTTCGCCAAAATAGCGTTTAGCTAAATTGTCGGTAGAAAGTGCAGCCGTGTGATACGTCGGCAGGGTAATCAGATGATGGAAAATTCCGGCACGCTTCGAGCCATCTTTCTGGAAAGTGCGGATTTTTTCGTCCGCAACTGCCGCCAATTCCGTCTCGTCATAATCGATGCTCATCAAATTAGTACGATCGTATTTCGACACATCCTTGCCTTCAGTTTCCCACGCATCAAATACTTGCTGACGGAAATTAAGGGTCCAGTTGAACGAGGGCGAGTTATTGTAAACCAGCTTTGCGTTCGGGATAACGTCACGAATTCTGTCAACCATACCTGCAATCTGTTCAACATGCGGTTTCTCGGTCTCAATCCAAAGCAAATCAGCACCGTTTTGCAGAGATGTAATACAATCAAGAACGCAGCGGTCTTCGCCTGTGCCCGGTTTAAACTGGAACAGGTTTGACGGCAGGCGTTTTGGGCGAACCAGCTTGCCGCCGCGATTAATGACAACATCATTTGGCGCCAGATCACCCGCTTCCACTTCTTCGCAGTCGAGGAAACTATTGTATTGATCACCGAGATCCCCTGCTTCCTTGGATACTGCCAATTGCTTGGTCAGGCCTGCACCAAGGCTGTCTGTGCGGGTAACAACGATACCGTTATCAACACCCATCTCAAGGAAGGCATAGCGACAAGCACGAACCTTCGCGAGAAAGTCCTCATGCGGTACGGTAACTTTACCATCTTGGTGACCACACTGCTTTTCATCTGAAACCTGATTTTCAATCTGAAGCGCGCATGCACCGGCTTCAATCATTTTCTTGGCCAACAGATAAGTTGCTTCTGCGTTGCCGAAACCAGCATCAATATCGGCAATAATGGGCACAACATGCGTTTGGAAGTTGTCGATCTTGCTCTGAACTTCCTGCTCAAGAGCAACATCACCTGCGCTGCGCGCAGCGTCCAGATCACGGAACAAACCGCCCAGCTCGCGCGCATCAGCTTGTTTTAGGAACGTATACAGCTCCTCAATCAAGGCCGGAACGGAAGTTTTCTCATGCATGGACTGGTCAGGCAGCGGGCCAAACTCTGACCGGAGCGCAGCAACCATCCAGCCGGAAAGATAAAGATAACGGCCCTTCACGGTTCCGAAGTGCTTTTTAATTGAAATCATCTTTTGCTGGCCGATAAACCCATGCCAACATCCCAATGACTGAGTGTAGTTAGCAGGATCAGCGTCATATGCTGCCATATCCTCGCGCATAATGCCTGCCGTGTATCGGGCGATGTCCAAACCCGTATGAAAGCGATTTTGAGCCCGCATCCGCGCCACTGCTTCGGCATCGATACCATCCCAGGTGCCGCTGTAACTGCTGATCAAATCCTGCACATTTTTAATGTCGTCTTGGTAGTTCATAGTTTCGCTTCCATTTGAGCTTCCAGAATTTTTATCAAAAGGCATCGCTTTTCTCCTCTATACACATAAGGCATTTCACTTTTCGGAAATGACTGATCACCTCTGGATAAGCTGATAAGCGCTTTTTTCGCTTTTTTCACACGAGAAAAAGTGGAATTGTAAAATATTACAGAATATTTTGTAATATTGTAAATTTTGTAATATATTATTTGTAAGGAAAGAGGCAAAGATGGTAAAAGAGCGCAGTACATTCATGGGCCCAAGGATTCGGCGTATTCGCCGCGATCTTGGGCTAACACAGGTCATCATGGCAGAAGACCTTGATGTCTCGCCTTCATATATCGCCTTGATAGAGAGCAACCAACGCCCGGTTACAGCGTCTATGTTGCTCAAGCTTGCTGAAATTTACCGCATTGATATCGCTTCTTTGGCGCGAGGTTCCGGCAATGATTTTGATGCTCAAATGGCCGCGGCGTTCAAAGCCCCTTTGTTTGCAGACCTTGATTTGTCACCTATAGAGATACAGGACTTTGGCAGTACCTTCCCCTCTACAGCTGAGGCTGTACTGCGCCTTTACACCGCTTATCAGGAAGGCCAGCTGGCCCTGGCCGACCAAACGGGCGGCGATTCTGCGGGCCCGGACCCTGTCGGCGAAGCAAGACGTTTTCTCGCTGCGCGAAAGAATCATTTTGCTGAGATAGACACCCAAGCAGAAGGGCTGGCCCGAAACATAAAAAGAGCTGGAGGGTACGAAAAATATTTTGCCGATCAACGCCTTCGAGTTCGACATCTTCCTTCTGATGTGATGGTAGGCTTTACAAGACGCTTCGATGCTCACCGAAGAGAAATTGTATTGGACGAATCGCTCGATAACGCCAGCGCCTCGTTTCAACTGGCGCTGCAGGTCGCCTATTTGGAAATGACTGATGTCATATCGGACATTCTGGCTGGCACCCGCTTCGACACCGAAACCGGCGAAAAGCTGACGCGACGCGCTCTCGCCAATTATACGGCGGGTGCTATTATGATGCCATACAATGCCTTTGCCAAAGCCGCAAAAGACCGCTTTTATGACATCGAGGCGTTGGGTCGCCAATTTGGGGCCAGTTTTGAGCAAATTGCCCACCGGCTGACAACCCTGCAAAAACCCGGGTACGAAGGCGTACCCTTCTTTTTCATCAGGGTTGATGCGGCGGGAAATGTCTCAAAAAGATTGGATGGTGCCGGCTTTCCCTTCGCCCGCCATGGAGGCTCCTGCCCGCTTTGGGTGCTCCATAGCGCGTTTAAAAGCCCGCGACAGGTTCTCACACAGTGGGTTGAACTACCGGACGGTGAGAGGTTTTTTTCCATTGTGCGTACCGTCACCGCAGGGGGCGGCGGCTATCATGCTCCTCAAATTGAACGCGCGGTTGCCCTATGTTGTGCCTCTCAGCACGCCCACAAATTGATCTATACGAAAAACACAGACATTTCCGACTTGCAGCCTACCCCGATAGGTGTCACATGCCGCCTATGCCACCGTGCAGATTGTCTGGCACGAGCTGAGCCGCCAATTGGGCGAGCGCTTCTGTCCGACGATTACCGACGACCCGCAACGCCGTTTGGTCTGGCTGATCCCTAAGTCCGGCTTACGCAACAAAAGTAGTGCCATTCTGCGACCCTTTCGTGGGCTTTTGATACGCCTATACCGATCAATGGGTAACTTTTATCTCTATATTCCCGAGATAGTTTGAACCATGCCGCACCACATCACCAGGTTGAAGAAAATGACCGGACTGGAGTTCATTCTCGATAAACTTCTCTTTAACCGCATCAATTAAAGAAATTTCAGACAGTGGTCCGCCCTTTGCTATATATCGCAGCATACCTTCGATGATATCTCGCCGTGAAGGCGGTGTAAAAATAACGCCTTCAGATGTGCCGGACATAAGAGTGCTGCTGCTATTTATGCGGTTGTTTTCTGCCAACAGAAAAAACTTGTCCTGATAATAAAAACGTGATTGCGACATATCACTAAGTGCTTTTCCCGCCAAGTGCCGGAAATCAAGGGTCATCTCATGGCCTCTGGCATCCTGGCGCGGCTCGTCTCCGACTTTTGTGGTCATGCGCACGTCAGATACAAAGCGCTGCCAATTTTGCGGGATGACGAGAAACGGCCCTGTCGGGAAGGAGTTCAAACCACTTTTTGCATCGCTAAAGCCATACCCAGAATCAAGATTGTCCGGATCTACAAGGTTAACAATTGCATTTCGGTTGGTAAAATCGCCGCATAAGAAAACCCCTTTCACAGCTTCATCGAAATCAGTTGACGACTTGATATCACGGTCAAAACGCATGCACAGCTCAACCTCATAGTCGAGCAATATTCCCTTATCAGCACGCACCTCAGTCCTTGCCGGAGTAGCCAATCCGAATTTCGGAAAATTGAAAACCGATTGGCTATTTGCTTCTTCGGCATGTTCAGGGAAATTCGTTCCTACGCCAATGTGCCTTGCCCCACTAGGCCCAGATGGCAATAGCAAAGACATTGCCACACCTACAAGAGGATAGCTGCCTATAGTTTCAGTCGTAATTGGATTTGCTGTAATGGAAGCCCATACCGCAAAAGGATCTTTCGCAGCTACTGCTCCAAGCTCTGTCAGCTTTACGCCGGTGACAGTTTCTCCGGAAAAACCCAACACCTGAATAGTAACGGTTTCGCCACTTTCATTTTGATATTGAGCCAGCGTAACCGCTTCATGGAGCGGCGCAATGCGCTCTATTAATGGTTCATCTTCGAAGCTCGCGGGGTTAAATTTGAGGTCAGGGGACGTCGCCCAAGCTAGAAGCCCGGCGAGACTGAGCAATATTGTCAGAATACCCAAATATTTTCCGACGTTCCTAATCATTCTGAGTTCCTTGGTGTTGTTAGACCAATTGTTTTCAGGCAAAGTAAACCTGCCTCAGGAGTTGTCAAATTATGATACGTTGGACCAAAGGAGGGCACAGCTCAGAAAGTGCTTCAACGGGAGGCTATTTTTGAAAAAAGAAAATGGCGGAGAGCAAGGGAATCTAACTTACATAAATAAAAATCATATTTTTCAATAACTTATATCCTACCATTTTTCCAGTTTTGTAACACTTTTTGTAACAAATGGTTGTGGCAATCAATGCAACATGTTGCACTAAGAATGAACTCTTGATCTCATAGACTGGTGCATATGCCATTTCGCAGCCCAATAAGGTCTACGCGATGGTTCAACTTTCGATAATGGAATATTATTGAAAGTTCCGGTCTCCGTTTGGAGGCAGATGTTGGTTTCCAAGTCTGTTAGAAAACCACTGAACTGCTATTTGTAGCTAAAATCGAGTATGATCTACATCTCGCACATATTAACAATGCAGTGCGCTAAATATCCTAGCGCAGCGTTGGTGTGAGATATAGCGTTCGCTCTGAGCATCCTAGAATTCCATACAAGGCGAATAATGAGCAGAGTGGTATGTTCGACATGCACTCAAACTTGCATTCGCACATACCACTGCCCAGGGAAGTATCGTTGTTAGCCCCTTAGAATTTTTTTATAAAGGTTAAAACTCATACGCCAAAGTAATGCCATAAGTTCTTGGCGCAGCATAACGGGGCTGCGCTGCAAGGGCCAGATATTCCTGACCAGGAACAGTGGTTTGTGTTGCCCAGAAGGATCCCCAAAAGTCCTGCCCGTGAAGAACTATATTCTCGTTTGTGAGATTTTTCACCCATGCTGAGACCGTAATATTATTTAGGAATTCAAACCCAGCGTTCAAATTGATTAACGCATCTGTTTTGGATCTGAATTGAGGCGGTCTTTCAAGTTCTAGGAAATGTTCGCTTTTATGAGTGAAATCTGCGCGGGCGAAGAAAGTGCCGCTCTTCGTTTCCTTGACGAAATCCAGTCCCAAAATAAGCGTGTTTCTGGGTGTTTGGCCTGGAACTTCGCCGTCTGGTATCAAAACGCTACCATCAACTGGACTTAGGGCACCTGTTATTTCCCCGTCCTGAAAGGCATAACCGGCGTTAAAAGTCAGCTCATTAGTAAGGGCAAAATCAAAATGGGCTTCTATCCCTTTAACTCTTGATCTACCGGCGTTTGTGTTAATGCCTCCACCGCCGAAGTTGATGAAAAATTGCAGGTCTTTATAGGTGGATTGAAAGGCAGCGATGTTTAATTGCGCGCGGTCTCCCAAGAACCGGCTTTTAAGTCCTAATTCGTAACTGGTGACTGTTTCCGGATCTACAGCCGTTGTGAGGGCTTCGATTCCCAAAAACGCAGATGTTGTCAGATAATCATGTGCGCCGCTACGATAACCGGTGGATGTAGAGCCGTACAAGAGAACATCGTCGGAAATCTGCCAATTAAGGGCAAAGCGATAAGTCCATTCACTCCATGAATCTTCCGCTGTAGTACCCACTGGAATATTAGCTCCTTCTCCTGACGTAGAAAAGTTGTTCCAAAATAAATCAGGGTCTCCTTCCGAGAAGCCTGTTGTCTCTTTTTTATCATAGGTGAAACGCACACCGGCGGTCGCTGTCAGTGTATCGGTTAGGTCATAGGTGCCCTGCGCAAACGCTGCGAGGCTTGTAGTCTCGGTTTCCTGAAATACCCTGAAGTTGTTTGGATCATACAGCGAGGGGTCTGAAGCGACGCACTCGGGGTTAGGCAAGAATCCAGGGTCTGCGGCACCACCTCCGATAAACTCGTCTCCAGGGGAAACGTTGGGACTGCTGCATCCAAAGAAAAAGGTTTGGAATCCTGAGAAGCGGGTATTTTCTTCCCAAAAAGTTTGGTAGCGCCCATCACGGCTTTCTGTCGAGTTTAGGAAATAGAGCCCCCCAACCCAGTTGAATCTGCCATCATATTCCGACACGTAACGAAATTCCTGAGTAAACGTTTGAACCTTACGCGGTTCGGCAATCGAAAAAATTGGGATTGGGGCACCGGCAAGAGAGTTCGGGTCTTCCTCGGTTTCCATATCGCGGTAGGTTGTAATCGACATCAGGGCTGCGTTATCAAGCTGTTTTGTCATATGCAGGCTACCCGTGTACTGGGTCAAACGGTATCCGCCATCCGTAAATTGTTGAACGGTTCTGGGGTCGCCGTCAGGAACAAAGTCAGCCAGCCCCGGCGCTTGATTATCGAACGGCACAAAAGGTCCAGACAAAACAAAATCCCGGGCAACGCCGGTTTCGTCGATGGTGTTAAATCCTGCGCCAATCTTCACTTCAAATGTGTCGCTAACATCCCAGACAATTTTGGCTCGCAAAGATGAACGGCCTAGATCGTCAACATCGTTTCCGGTGACACTGTTAAAGGACGTGCCGTCTCGGCTCGTTGACGTGAAGGCAATTGAGGCGGCCACATTGTCGCTAATTGGGCCGCTTAAGAAACCGCGGATTTGAAGAAGCTCGTAATCGCCCACTGTAACTTCGAATTTTCCAAGCTGTTCCTGGCCCGGGTCGCGGGTTACAACATTTACAGCGCCCGCAGTCGTGTTGCGTCCGAACAAAGTGCCTTGAGGGCCATGCAAAACCTCAATTCTCTCAACGTCAAATAGGTCTACTTCGAAATCACCCGGGCCACTGAAATAAGTATCATCGATATAGAGGCCAACCGCTGAATCTGCTCCTGGGCCGGTCAGTAAACTGCTCCCCCCACGAATTGTTGGTGTGAACCGAGATTTTGAAAATGAAACAGAGCCGAAGCCTGGAATTTTATTTCCCAAATCGCCGAAGTCCTGAATGCGCATCTTCTCGATTCTATTGGCTGCAAAGGCAGTTACTGATATCGGAACCTTTTGAACAGATTCCTCTTTTCTCTGAGCGGTCACAACAATTTCTTCCAAACTGAAGCCGTCCGTAGTTGCTTCGTCTTGACCACTATTTTGTGCCTGCGCCGAAGCAGCCGTGCCCATAATGACTGAGATAGCAGCAATGGAGACACCGCTGATGAGCAGATTGTGAGATATTTTAGTGAAATATGTTGTATCCATTAGGACCTCCCCCGACTTGTCAAAACATGGACCTGAAGCAAACCTATCTAATGCCTTATCCATATTAATATACTTTTGTTTCTTTATTTGTCTACTTTTGATATGGAATAAATGTCAACTAAATTATCGCTGAGATCACCACAATGGCGCGCGCTGCATAGCGTTAAAACACCAACCCTGCATGCCCAAAGGCGCAAAGTTGCTCATTTTTTTGCTTTTGCACTTCATTGAAGATAACAGCGAGAAATTTGATAGAAAATATTCTAAACGACGAGCCAAGCCGTATAGAACTGAAAGAACTGACCACTCAAGAAAGCAAACAGTCATGCGTAGCGGAGGTGATATCTATACCGCATCCGAGCATTGTAAAATTAGAAAAAGAGGAATTGGCGCGAAGCAAGTTTCATTCGATCTGGCGCATTAGAAACGAGAAGACGCAAGCAAATTGGAACCAACATGCTCCAAATGCTTCGTCAACGACGCAGCCAAACGACTCGCATCACGCGCGGCAAAAGCATCAACAATCTCCCCATGCTCTTCATGATACGCGTCTTTCACCTCTTGACTTAGAGACGCAAGCTTCATGGTTCGCCATTCAGACCTGTTTCTTATCGTGTTGATATCTATATATATTTTCTTATAAAGTTCGTTTCTCGACGCGTTGATGATCGTCCAATGCAGTTCCGCGTCTAACTTTTCATGTTCTTCAAAGTCATCTGCAGTAGCCAATTGCTCCAGGCACCATTTCGCTTTTCGAATGTCTGCTGGAGAAGCACGCACCACAGCAAGGCGCGCAATTGCCGGCTCTAAAGTCAACCGCGCCTCCATAACATCAGCAGGACTGCAAAGCGCGTAACCATCATCAGCCTCATCCGCCATCTCCTGTTTGGGCCCCGCCACAAATGTACCCCTGCCCACATGCCTTTCTATAATACCGTCGGCTTCAAGCGCGGTCATCGCCTTACGGACCGTGTTGCGCGCAGCCTGAAACTGGCGCACGAGCGCCTCCTCCGTCGGCAAGCGATCACCTACATCCCATTCCTTACTCTCAATTTTTTCTACAATTGCTTTGCGAATAAGTTCGGTTTGCTGCCGAGACACTTCACGTACATTGCGCTGTGGCTGCTGCATCGCTGTTAGAAAACTCCTTGATTTTTGCGAAGGGCACTTGCCTCCGGAAAGTGTTTATATGTCCTCTAAGTTATTTGTACCTCTATTTTCATTACAAACCAATACACTATCTTTTTTTACAAAAAACACATTAAAAAGTTATTGATTTGTTTATTGTTTGGAATATAGTTCACATATCAAAACTTCTTTCAGGGGAAAGCGTGTGGCCAAATATGTTTGTTTTTTAAATGGGTCCGAGCGCCAATTGGGTCGCCTTGATGGCGAAATGGTCGTCCCGATTGCCGCACCCTCCGTGCGGCCGAGTGAAGACCCTATGATTACTTTAATTCGCTCAGGAGATATCCCGACAGATGTTGCTCCAGCTATAGCCCTAAATGACATTCGACTGTGTGCGCCAATTCATCAGCCCAGCAAAAATGTGATTTGCATTGGGTTAAATTACCATGCGCATGCAGATGAATTTTCTGCCAGCGGCTATGATACAGCGACAAAAGCAAATCAGTCCATTCCCAGCCATCCAATTGTATTTACTAAGGCGCCCAGCAGCCTGACCGGTGCCACCGATGACGTGCATGTGCCGTGGGGCCACACCAACGAAGTAGACTATGAAGCCGAGCTAGCCGTTGTCATTGGAAAAGGTGGACGTCACATCCCAAAAAAAGACGCCTATGGTCACGTCTTCGGCTACAGTGTGATCAACGATGTAACTGCTCGTGACCTTCAACGAGATCATAAACAGTGGTTTCTGGGTAAATCAATCGACAGTTTCTGTCCCATGGGTCCTTCCATTGTGACAGCTGACGAGATTGACCCGGAAAATCTCGATCTGAAGTGCTGGGTTAACGGCGAACTCCGGCAGAGTTCGAACACTCGTGATCTAATCTTTGATATACCCACATTGATTGCTACCATTTCTGCCAGTATGGAGCTTTGCCCTGGTGATATCATCGCTACAGGCACGCCCAAAGGCGTTGGTATTGGCTATACCCCGCCGCGTTTCCTAACGCCGGGTGATGTCGTGCGAGTTGAAATCTCATCCATCGGCGTCATTGAAAACACAATTCGATAACTATGTCGTTTAACATTGCGCGCCATAATCACGGCGCAGTTCACAATTGAGGACACCAACATGCCAATTCATTCTATCAATAATCTCGATATTTTTGTGGATCAATTTGGCGACGGCATACCAGTGCTCGCCCTCCATGGTTTGGGCGGCTCATCAAACTTCTGGTGGCCACTGCATGCTGCGCTACCGAACGGATTAAAGGTGATCGCACCTGATATGCCATCGTCTGGCAGATCCGCCAATGATCCAGCACTTTCAATCAGCAGCCTAGCGGCAAATATGCTGTCTCTGATGGACGCACTAGGCTTGGAACAAGCCCATTTACTCGGCCATTCTATGGGCACGATCGTATGCCAGCACATAGCGGTTAATGAGCCCGACCGTGTTTTATCGCTTGCCCTATTGGGGCCATTGGCTGAACCACCTGAACCTGCGCGCCCCAACATTGCGAGCCGTGCGGAACTTGCCCGCACACAAGGCATGCAGCCAATCAGCGATGCAATCATTGGTGCTGCGCTGGCGGAAAAGACGAAAACGGAAAAGCCTGTCACGACCGCCTTTGTAAGAGAACTTGTCGCTGCACAGGATGCTGAAGGGTATGCGCTTAGCTGCCTTGCCCTAGCAGAGGCTAAAGCGGCTGATGTCACTCAGCTAACATGCCCAACAGTACTGATTACCGGAGAAGAGGATAAAGTTGCACCGCCCCTGAATGTAGATGCCCTTGGGGCTAATTTCGGGACAGCCGTGTCTCCAATTATGTTAGAAGACTGTGGACACTGGACACTTTTGGAGCAACCTCTGCTCACAGCCACACACTTAAAAAGCTTTTATGGCATCTAGCCAACACCGCATTCTATGAGGAGAGATCACGCCATGTCGATCAAGTTTGAAAATGTCATGATTTTAGATGGAACCGGTGCAGACCCGTTCAAAGGGGCCGTACTTGTTGACGGAAATCGCATAACTAAGGTCATGAAGAACGGGACAGCTAACTCTGCTATTGCAGAACAGACAATTGACGGCAGCGGCATGACACTGATGCCGGGTATGATTGATGCACACCTCCATCTGTCCTGGAACAATATGGCGACCTTGGAAGAGATTTGCTACATGCCGGTGGAAGAGCATACGCTGTTTGCTGCGGGCTCTGCTAAACAACTATTGGATGCAGGTTTTACCAGCGGTGTCGGCGCGGCCGCAGCGAAACCGCGGCTGGATGTGGTTATCCGCAATGCTATAGCAGAGGGCAAAATTCCCGGCCCACGCTATTTGGCGGCGAGTCAAGAAATTGCCACACGTGGTGGTCTTGGTGACACCACTCCGGTACACATTGACAATCAGGATCTTTCCTTTGGATGGGTAATTGACGGCCCTGAAGAAATGCGCGCAGCTGTTCGCATGTTCTTCAAGTTTGGCTGTGATGTAATCAAGCTCAACTTATCCGGTGAATATATCTCGAATGTTGATGCCGAAGAGACGGTGATTTCCGAAGAAGAAGTGGCCATGGCAGCCGCAGAAGTTCACCGCCGGCACCGCACCATGGCGGCCCACGCGCGTTCGGCTGAGTCGGTCAAAATGTGCCTTAAATATGGGATCAAACACATCTACCACGCTTCTTTCGCTGACGAAGAAGCGATTGACGCACTAGCAAATACCAATGATCAGTTTTTTGTGGCGCCCGGCCTGGCATGGCTCATCCAAACCGCACGAGGTGCATCCGATTATGGCATCCTACCCGGCTCGCCGTTAGCTGAACAATATGAATATGAGCTCAAGCACGCTGTTGAAGCGATGAAAGAAATGTATGCGCGCGGTATCCCAATTCTGCCGGGGGGCGACTATGGTTTTGCTTGGACTCCCCACGGCACTAACGCAAAAGACTTGGAATATTTTGTCGATATGATCGGCATGTCGCCGATGGACGCAATCGTCTCTGCAACAAAACACGGCGGCGAGATGATGCAGATGCCGGGGGAACTAGGCACCATCAACGAGGGCTGGCTTGCGGATATGCTGCTGGTGGACGGCAACCCTCTAGAGGACGTTAGAGTTCTACAAGATCACGACCGCCTGAAACTCATCATGCAAGATGGACAAATCAAAAAAAATAGTGTCGCGAAATAGCCCATACAACATTACCTCTGCCCACTGAGGATGGTTTTGATCGTTGGTTGCGAGAGTAGGGTTTGAACCTACGACCTTCATGCTATGAGCCTAAGGGCCTATTGCTAGATTAAGTTATATCTCTAAAACACAACTTAGATTCCAAATACGATAATGGAATATTATCAACATTGAACGACTTAAATGTGTAGAAACAGTTATTTTTGACTCTAACTCAAGAAAAAATACAATTATAACAATAAGTTACACAAGGTCATTGGCGAAGAAGGGAATCTAACTTGCGGAAACAAAAGTTATACTTTTCAGTAACTTATTCCATCTCAATTTTGCAATTTTGTAACACTTATTGTAACAAATGGTTCTGGTAATCAGTGCAACATGTTGCACAAAGCATGTCCTCTTGACCTCGTAGACTGGTGCATATGCCATTTCGCAGCCCAATAGGGTTTCAATCGATGGTTCAGTTTTCGGCCAAAAGCGGACATTTTGCTGAACTCACTTAAAAAACCATCTGTAGAAACTATCAAAGCAGAATTAAAATAATCCTTGTGGTGAATTTAATTTCCACGAGCTAGGGGCACCTGGCATTAGTGAGCCGTCGTCTTTACCCGCCTCCGTCTTTAGCAAGTGATTAAGCTTGCCGTTCAAGGTCATAAGCAGGTCACGGTACGCGACATCTTCAGCAAGGTTTAACATCTCATCTGGGTCCAGTTCCGTGTCATAAAGTTCCAGGTCGTTGTACCGTGTTAAAGTTTTCCAGTCGCTGGGTTGGTGATGTTGATTGGGTCGAAAATAGCGCCCAAATTTGTAGCGCCCATCATACAGGCCGCGCAAAAAGGACCGATTTTCGAGCGTTATGAAATCTTGAGGGAAACGGAAAGGCTCCACCTGTTCCCCCCGGTCGCGCGCATAGAGCGTTTCAATTATGTGCTGCTTGTTGTCTGGGTTGCAGCAATGGACAATATTCGACATAAATAGAATTGCTTCCCTAGACTCACCTTCGTCGTCGGCGGAGAGAAGGTTTTTGCCCTTTAATTGCGGATAATCTTCTTGCCTTTGACCACGATCTACACCAGCAGCGGCAAGAATCGTGGGAACAAGATCAAGCGAACAAGCGAGGGCGTCGGTTGATACGCCAGGCTGCAGATCAGGATGACGGATCAAGAGTGGAAGCCTGAAATTTTCCTTGTAAAGGAAGGGGCCTTTGCCTCGCAGTCCGTGTGCGCCTGCCATTTCGCCGTGGTCGGAAGTGAAAATCACAATAGTATCGTCAGCCAGCCCCTCATTTTCAAGACCATCCAGAATGGTGCCTATGTGCTGATCTACATCGCGCAGGCAATTGTAATAGTAATTTTGGTATTGCCGCCATGCTTCGCTGTTATCGTGAGGGATTGTACCAAAGAAATATTTTTCATCCTCCAAATACAACTGGTGGGCGGAAACCGGCCGCGAATCGACCCCAGGGAAACTCTTGGGAAGCGCATATCCTAGGTCAGTTTGGTACAGTTTACTGTCTGGTATATCCGCCAAATCGGACGCGAAATGCGGGTGCATCTCCTCGCCCTGCTTTCCGGTCGCATTGAAATGACGAATATCATGTGGATTGATAAGATTAACCGCAAGAAACCATGGCTCATCTGTGTCACCGCGGCTTTGACTGCTCAGCCATCGTACGGTGTCACTGGCTAACAGTGGATCGAGTTTCCAGCCCTCCCATGCGGCGCCGTCGGTGTCGCCTTCAGGGACCGGTGGGCGAAATTCGTCAAATCCGAACCGAGCGAGTGCCGCGGGTATGTTTTTCCGTTCTTTTTCTCCGAAACCGTGAAGATGCCACTTTCCGAAATAGGCCGTACGATAGCCTTGGTCTTTTAACATCATGCCAATGGTAGGTGTTAGCTGCGGGTCAAGATCCTTTCGTCCAGGGGCCATGCCCGGATTGTCGAACACGCCGGTTTTCTGGATGTGTTGTCCGGTATAAATGACCGAACGTGAAGGTCCGCAGGCAACTACATTACCGTGATAATTGGTAAAATTGGTGGCAGTTGCTGCAAATTCATCACGTCGAGGCAAAGAGAGTTCGGCGGGCAAGTCCGCCCGGGAGCGTTCCTGATCGGTCAAGACTAGAAGAATGTTAGGCCGTTTCCGTTTGCTTGCTGATTGCTTTTGCGGTGCTGTATTGGCAAGTGCTGGTCCGCGGAGTCCAGAAAAAAGCGCAACCGCGGCAGCGGCGACGCCGCCTTTGAGAAAATTCTTCCGATTTAGCAGCTTCATTATGTTGCACCTATGAGTTTCGCGGCACTTAGATATTTGTCTAAGTGCCGCGATTATTACATATTAGCCGCCGAAACGGAATCGGACCGTAACACCGTAAGTGCGAGGGTCGGCTACCAAGCCCAGTCTTGCTATGGTATCAAACAGGTCAGGCACTGGCCCGCCGCCCCGATAATATTCTTCATCGGTGATATTATTGACCCAAACTCCGGCTTCCCAAGTTTCATCTGGGGAGACCCACATGATCCTCGCATTAAACACTTCATAGGCATCGGACCAGAGCGTATTGAACACGGTTATGGTATTGCTCACTCCCGCCAAGTCGGCACCGAAATTTAGTCTGGCTCCACTGTCCAAAGGATGAGAGTATTGAGCACGCACATTGAAAGAATATTTTGGTATAATACCAATACGTTCGCCAGCTTTGTCCACTAGACGAAAGGGAGGTCCGCCTTGGATGGTCGGGTCAAAGACTTCGATAAAGAAGTCTTTATACTCGGTGTCGAGAAGCGAAAGGCCGCCACTTATGCTAAAGTTTTCAGTGGGTCGGGCCTCAATTTCCAGCTCGATTCCCTGGACGCGAGCGTCGGCCGCATTCGTGGTAATCGGCAACCCAGTTGAACTGAAGCCTTGCTGCTGCAAATCCTTGAATTCCGCATAGAAGACCGAGAGGTTGGTTTGTAGCCTGTTTTTCAGAAAAGAGGCTTTAAGGCCAGCTTCATAGTTGATCACCCGTTCATGCCTGAATGGCTCAAGATTTGGCCCGCCCGGCTGGCCGTCAAAGCCACCACTTTTAAAGCCGTGTGAATAACTTGCATAGGCGAGAAGATCGTCGGAGAACCGCGCCTCCAAACCCACATGAGGGGTCAGGCGATCCCAGGATTCGGCAACATCTGTTGTGAAATCCCCGTTAGGAATAAACAGGGAATAAGGATCCCCACCTAGTGTAATCGGAACGGCAGAGGCATCAACAGAAAACGCCTTTTCCTCCCATGTATAACGCAGCCCTCCGGTTACAGAGAGTATATCGTTAACCGCGTAACTGGCTTGTCCGTATACCGCAAGAGCATCTGTATCGATTGCCGTATCGTGTGTGGTGATTGATTGTTGCACTTCAGGCGAACCCGGCCCCTGTAGTCCGCCAGGACCAAAGAAATCTGAAAAACGGCGTTGAGCACGCGTTCCTTCTTCATGAAACCAGAAGGCACCTCCGGCCCAAGTCAGTGGCCCCTCTCCGGTTGAAACAAATCGGAACTCTTGACTGAAGGTCCAGGTACTCTGTTCAGACGATACTTCGGCTGACCGTTCGGCCGCGCGGTCATTATCCTCAAGTTGAAAGCTGGATTCCTCGCGGTATCCAGTGATCGATGAGAAATCAAAGTTGTCAAAAGCGTTGTTTACGCGCAGTGAACCGCCGTAAGTTTCTATACCTTGTTCGCCGTTGGTTCCCGCGCGTGATGAGCGGATGTTATCCTCCTGCGTCGGAAAGGTGTCTACTGTGAAGAAGTCCTTCAATATGTAAGGCGTACCGGGCACGTCGACGATCACGCTCTTGAGCACACCTTCTTGCTCTGCATTGTTCCAGTCGACAGTCGCGATAATTTCAAGGTCATCTGAAGCAAGGTACCGCAAAGAGCCCCGTACACCCTCGGTATCAATGTTATTACCTTTCTCGCCAGTGGTTAGATTTGTGTAAATTCCATCGCGGTTCCTCGAGACAAAGGCAAGGCGGGCAAACAGTTTATCCTTTACAAGCGGTCCATTAACCGCACCCTCAATATTGAGGCGATCATAATTACCGTAATCAAGGGCGGCCCAACCGGAAACCTCGTCGGTTGGTTTCCGGGTTAAAATATTGATTGCTCCTCCTGAGGCATTCTTGCCGTATAAGGTTCCTTGCGGACCACGCAACACTTCGACCCGCTCGACGTCAAAGAATGCCAGATTGGCTGCTGATTGGCGGGCAATATAGATGTCGTCCATAAATACGGCGACGCCAGAATCAGAACTTAGATCCTCATTGGTGCGACCAATTCCTCGGATTGTATAAACTTCAGATCCAACCGCTTCGGCAAAAATATGCAGGCCGGGTGTATATTGGGACAAGTCTTCCGTACTGGTAATCTGCAAGTTTTCAAGCGTGTCGCCGCGTAGAGCGGTAATGGCAATTGGAACGTCCTGAATGCTTCGCGATCGACGCTCGGCCGTGACTACCACCTCTTCAATCTGAAACTCTTGATCTTCCTGCGCCGTGACCGAAGCCGGTATTGAAATTAATCCCGCGCCAGATATCAGCGCGGTTGTTGAAAGGTACCTCAGCATCCATTTTCCCCCGTCATTGTAAACCACCACTCCCGTCTCATGGTTAAAATGTACCACAAGACATCGGCGTATTTGTTTGACATGCGCCTTTGGGCATTGTATCTCTAACATGTCTATGGTCGACAATATGCAATATATCGTATCATAGCAAGAAAAATATGACGAGGCCTCCACTGGCCGAAACATTGGGGAAGACCGCACATGCCATATGACATTAGCCCTGAAGACCGCATTGCAATCGAGAATCTGCTGACAGAGTTTGGCTGGTTGGTTGATCATGGTCGGGCTGGGGAAGTGGCAGATTTATTTACGGAGCAGGCGGTTTTGGCTACCCCAATGTTCACTCTCAGTGGCAGCGAAGCGATAGCGAAACAATTCAGCAAGCGAGCAAAGGACGACACGCGAATATCTCGCCATATCTGGACTAATCTCCGATTAACGGCACTTGCCGAGGACCGTGTGAAAGCGGAAATGATCGTTCAGACTTATGTGGCCACAGGTAAGCCGCCCGCGAAAACCGATGGTCTGGTTGTCGGCGATTCACTAGACATTGTGGAAAAACAGGATGGTGTGTGGCGATTCTCCGAACGCCGCCTTGTGGTTGCGTTTAAGGGAGGTGATTAACGTGCGACTTGTATCGTTCGAGCGAAACGGTGCTCCTCATTTGGGCGCCTTAATCGATCAGGAGGTTGTGGATCTCTCCGCCGATGATTTGCAGTTGCCCAATGATGTGTGCGCATTGCTTTCTGCAGGCGATGAGGCCATGGCGGCTGCATATCGCGCCATTCAAAAATCGAATGTTCGTTATCCGCTGGCAGAGACCCGTCTTTGTGCGCCCGTATCACGACCTCGCAAATTTTTGGGGCTCGGTTTTAGCTATGCATCCCACGTGCAGGAGATAAAGGATGCCGGTATACCCCTGGAAATTCCCGATAATCAGGTCTGGTTTAACAAGCAAGTCACCTGCATTACCGGACCTTATGATCCTATCCATCTTCCGCGAGTCTCCGACAAGTTTGACTATGAAGGGGAATTGGTTGTCGTCATCGGTCAGGCCTGTCGTCATGTCCGTGCGGCAGATGCACATAAGGTCATTGCCGGTTACACGATTACCAATGACTTGAGTATTCGAGACTGGCAAATGCGCTCTCCTACGGCAACGCTGGGCAAATCGTTCGATACTCATGGCCCCATTGGCCCCTGGCTCACAACGCCGGAAGAAATTGGACACCCAGAAAACCTGCGCGTACGGACTTGGGTGGATGACGAACTGCGCCAGGATGGCAGAACGGACGACTTTATCTATAGCATCGGTGAGATGATCGAAGAGCTGACGACCGTGTTTACCCTTGAACCCGGAGACATGCTCGCCACAGGAACACCTTCAGGGGTTGGGGCCGCCTTTCGACCACCGCGGTTTCTAAAAATTGGACAGACTGTGCGCGTAGAGATCGAAGGCCTTGGCCATATTGCCAATACTGTCATCGCAGAGCCTGAAAATACATATGGAGGCTAGAATGGGCTATACCGGAGAAATGCCAAAGACGGCAAAGGAACGGGGAAAGACCGCGCCCTATAAAATGGGCCATATCGCAATTCGGACCGATCGGTTTGAAGAGATGATTGAATGGTACGGCAAGGTGTTGGAGGCTAAGATCGCGTTCCGCAACGACGATATGGCTTTTATGACCTATGACGACGAGCACCATCGCGTTGCGATTATTAGAATGCCTGGGCTCGTAGAACCTCCCGAAAAATATTCGGGTCTTGAGCATGTTTCTTTCACCTATCAAACACTGGGTGATTTATTGGCTACATACAGGCGGCTAAAGACCATTGAAATTGAGCCATTCTGGACCATCATCCATGGCCCTACAGTCTCAATGTACTTTAAGGATCCAGATCAAAATAAAGTCGAGCTTCAAATTTATGTCTTTGAAACGCCAGAAGAAGTGAATACCTATTTTGCCGCTGGTCATTATCTGGAAAATCCGATGGGGATTATTTTCGATCCCGAGGACATGATCGAGAAATACGAGGCTGGGGTGACGTTTGAGGAATTGGTCAAGCGGCCCAAATTGCCAGAAGGAATGTCGCCTTGGGATATGTTGCGCGACTAATTACTTGGAAGTCACTTACCCGCCAAAGAAGGAACAAAGATGCGCGCAGTAGAAATCAACAAGTATGGGGCCGCCCGGGACGTCATCGAAATACGCGAAAATGCGTCCAAACCCACGCCAAATGACGATCAATTGCTGGTGCGGGTTATTGCTTCGTCCGTCAACCCGATCGATTGTGCTGTTCGCAGTGGCTATGGCCGGGAGTTGTTTAAACGCCAAGACGGCCCCGAGTTTCCAATTCGACTGGGCAGGGACATTAGTGGCCGTGTAGAAGCGGTTGGGAAAAATGTGCAACACTATAAACCCGGCGATGAGATTTGGGCCGCAACGCTCTCTGGCGCAACTGCGGATTATGCGGTTGTGGATACCAGGGACGCTGCTTTTAAGCCCCGAAACTTGAGCTTTGAACAAGCAGCGGCTCTTCCGTACGTGGCTCTCACGACATGGTCCGCGCTTGTGGACCATGTCGGATTGAGCCCAGAGAACACAGCTGGAAAGCGGGTTATTATTCCTCGCGGTGCCGGGGGGGTAGGTTGTTTTGCTATTCAATTAATGAAGGCGTGGGGTGCAGAGGTTGCAACCATTTGCAGTACGCGAAATGTGGACCTGGTGAAAAGTCTTGGAGCGGATACCGTCGTCGATTACAAAAAAACGGATTTCGGGGAGGTGCTACATGACTATGATGTGGCCTATGACACTTCGTTCGATACAGAGGAAAAACTACTCGCAACCCTGAAGAAAAACGCAAACGCCAGTTATGTCAGTATCGTTACCCCCAAAATCCATTTTGTGGATGAGTTTGGTGTCAAAGAGGGCCTTGAGCGCGCAGATGCGTTATTCAAATCGCTGGTGGCTGAACAACGGTTCTTTGGGCGATCCTATTACTGGTCTTTTATGCAGCCAAACGGCCATGCACTCGCAACAATTGCAGCGCTGGTAGAGGATGAAAAAATCAACCCGGTCATTGATCGTGTTTACTCTATGGACGAGCTTGTCGAGGCGCATGAGTACTGCGAGTCTAAACAAGCGCAGGGCAAAATCATCGTAAAAATCTCCGACGCATAACCATATTAATGATAAGGGACACCATGTCAGATCAATCGCCTGCAAATCATTCTCCGTCTGGTATAAAACTGGACGATGTCATGAATAGCGCTCGCTTCGGCGCTGTTCAAATTCGTGTTGTCGCGATTTGTTTTTTTATCGCTATGCTGGATGGTTTTGATACCCAGTCTGTGGCGTTTGTAGGCCCGTCACTCCGCGGCATTTGGGATTCATCTGACACCTTGTTCGGTGTGATGTTTGGAGCAGGCCTCTTTGGAACAATGATCGGCGCAATGGTACTAGGCTCCGCTGCCGACCGCCTTGGGCGCAAGCGTGTGGTTATGGTTTCCGTTGCAGTGTTCGGCTTGATGTCGTTTTTGAGTAGCTTCTCGACTTCGCTTGAAATGCTCATTCTGCTGCGATTTATTACCGGGCTCGGCCTGGGGGGCGCCATCCCGAACATTATTTCCTTAACATCCGAGTATGCGCCGCAACGGGTACGTATGACGGTCATCACATTAATGTTTTGCGGATTTCCACTGGGGGCTATTTCGGGCGGCATTATTAGTGCCCAATTGATTCCGGCATTCGGTTGGCCAGCAGTTTTTATCCTGGGAGGCGCGCTACCAATTGTGATGGTGCCGGTAATTTGGTTTGGCTTGCCCGAATCCGTGCGTTATTTGGCGCTGAGCAAAAGCGGCCATGCGAAAGCGCTGACTATTCTTCATAAAATCCAGCCTGGACTGGATGGAGATTCGATTCTGGCGTCTACCGAGCCCCAACCAGAAAAAAAAGTGACCGTGAAGGCGTTATTTGAAGGTGGGCGCGCAAATTGGACAATGCTCCTATGGATAGCAATGTTCTTCGGTATGCTCCTGATCTATTTCTTGGTTAATTGGATTCCTGCCATGCTGGCTCAGGAAGGTCTAAGCCATAAAGAAGCGGTTATGGGAGTTGTAACGCTTAACCTTGGAGGCGTGATCGGCAGCCTTGTAATTAGTCGATTAATGGACAGGTTTGGTCCGTTCCGTCCGCTGGCAGCGATTTTATCAATCGGGGCTATCGGGGTGGCGCTGATCGGTACGACGGCCGGCGATGTAGATCGTGCAATGGTTGTTATTTTCCTGACCGGTCTGTTTATCTCTGGATCTTTACTGGCGATGCCTGCGCTGTCTGCACGCTATTACTCGACAGCTATTCGTGGGACCGGCGTTGGGTGGTCGATGGCGATCGGACGTACTGGGTCTGCGATAGGCCCCGTTTTAGGGGGTGCGTTGCTGACGTTCGGCCTTTCCACTGCAGAGCTATTTCTAGCCGCTGCCATACCAGCAGTGCTTGCCGCTATTACGATTTTCGCCATGCGCCGCTATATTCCAGCCAATCGAGAGGGAAGCGACAGTACTTAAGGTTTATAAGCTGAGGTTTCCAGCCGTTTTCGAAGATTGTCTTCCACAGTCGACAGGTGCGCTTTGAATGTGGCGATTGCAACAGGTTTATCACGGTTTAGAAGTGCCTCCATGAACACCTCGTGCTCCTGATATGACTCTTCGACCGAATGCTCAATAGCGCCATTGATGTTTTGAAGGCGAATAATATGCCTTGAAATGATTTGGTGGGTATCGATCAGTGGCTGATTGCCGCTGGCACAAACGATGGTGCGATGTACATCATTGTTGACTTTTAAAAGTCCTGCCATATCACCTTTTTCGGCGAGCCTGCGCATTTTGCGATGTAACAATTCAAGCTGGTCCAGGTCGTCTTCTGTTGCGTTGTCACACGCCAGCTCGATCCCCAATGTTTCCAAAGCCTTTAAAAGCACATAGTGCTGCAGAACTTCTTCAAGGGTGGGGGCAGTCACCACCGCACCGCGGCTCGGGGACAGGTTCAATAGACCTTCAGTAGCAAGAACATGATATGCTTCGCGCAGCGGTGAGCGGGATATTCCAAATCGCTCACACATCTGGCGCTCCTGGAGCCGGCTTCCTGGTTTCCATATTCCTTCGATAATATCGCTTCTAAGTCGAGATACTACCTCCGCCTGCAGCGATTTGCGCGGAATGATCGTTTTTTTCTGGGCAGTGTCGGAACCAGATGGGGCCATTGCTTAATCTCAGTTTTGAATGTTCACATATGATAGGATTGCGGTTGACACCGTATACTATCGATAAAGACATTGATCAAGCGATTGCCACCATATTCAATATGGTATATGGTCGACAATATTGAATTCATCGATCATACTATAACTGGTTATTCGCTGTGAAAAAAAACAAACTGTTCAACGGTAAGACCCGCTCTCGAGTGACAACCGAAGGGTTAACTCGAGCCCCGCACCGTGCATTTTTACATGCTATGGGGCTAAGCCGAAACGATTTTGACAAGCCATTTGTCGGCGTGGCAAGCGTGACTGGCGAAATGACACCTTGCAACATGCATCTTGCTGAGTTTGCTGAAGCCGCAAAAAACGGAATTGAACGCTCAGGTGGGGTCGGACGGATTTTTTCCACCGCCGCCGTTGCAGATAGCCTATCGATGAACCATAAGGGCATGCGGTTCTCACTGATCTCCCGCGAATTGATTGCGGACAGCGTTGAGGCGGTCGTTCGGGGCCATGCCTACGACGCAATTGTCGGTTTTGGTGGATGCGACAAGAGCTTACCGGGTATGATTATGGGCATGGTACGGTGTAATGTACCATCAGTATTCATGTACGGAGGGAGCGCACTGCCCGGTCATTGGCGCGGAAAAGACGTTACGATCTTGGATGTTTATGAGGGTGTTGGCGCTGTGCTGGCTGGCGACATGTGCCGCGCTGATCTGGACGAGCTTGAACAGGTGGGTGTTCCTACAGTCGGTTCTTGCCCAGGCCAGTTTACCGCCAATACAATGGCGATGGTTTCAGAAGTCATGGGCTTTGCTTTGCCTGGAACAGCTACCATGCCAGCGGTCTATTCCGAGCGCCGAGCGCTCGCTCGCCGGTCAGGAGAGTTGGTGACAACGCTTCTCCAGAATGGTGGCCCCCTGCCACGCGATCTTGTTACGCGAAAGAGCCTCGAGAATGCTTGCGCGGCTGTCGCTGCAACCGGCGGGTCCACCAACGCCGCCTTACATATTCCCGCTATCGCACACGAGGCCGGCATTACCTTTTCTCTGGACGATGTGGAGACGGTGATGAAAAGAACACCGTTGATTGCCGACATGAAACCGGGGGGGCGCTTTCTAGCCAAGGACCTGCATGAAATTGGCGGCGCTCGCGTAGTTTTTAAAGCCCTTCTTCAAGAAGGATACCTCCACGGTGATACCATCAGTATTTCGGGAACTACTTTGGCGAAGTTAGTCGAAGAAGCGCCCGGGCCCGACGCCAGAGTAGTCTATCCGCCTAAACAGCCTTTGCTGAATACTGGCGGCGTTGTGGTACTTAAAGGCAACCTTTGCCCCAAGGGATCGTTGTTAAAGGTCGCCGGACTGAACTCTATGTCATTTAAAGGACCGGCTCGCGTTTTTGAAAGTGAAGAGGACTGCATGGCTGTTGTTCAGGCGCGCGAATATGAGGCTGGCGCAGTTCTTGTCATTCGCAATGAGGGCCCGCGCGGCGGGCCAGGGATGCGGGAAATGCTCGGGGTTACCGCGTTGATTTATGGTCAGGGAATGGGCGAGAAAGTAGCCTTGTTAACTGACGGTCGGTTTTCAGGCGCAACCCGAGGCATGTGTATCGGATATGCATCTCCGGAAGCTGCGGATGGAGGAGTAATAGCCCTGATTAGAGACGGTGACATGATCTCTATAGACGCCGACATGGGCACTCTGTCGGTAAACCTTTCCGCGAAAGAACTGGATGCACGGCGCAAGACATGGTCACCGCCAAAAGCACCCCGCGGAGGTTTACTTGAGAAATATGCAAAACTTGTCCAGTCTGCACATTTAGGGGCCGTCACACATAGCGGCGCGGTGGATTGGCCGGTGGAGGAGTTCGACGATGCCGAGGGATAACATAACCATTGGTTTCATTGGTATAGGCCTCATGGGGCGTCCAATTGTATCTCGTCTTCTTGACCATGGATATTTTGTACGAATTTGGAACCGTTCGCCTGACAAAACCGCCCCGCTCATTGACAAAGGCGCAAAAGCTGAATCGTGCGCCGCATATGTCGCCCGGTCGGCCGACATTATCATGCTTTGCCTGGCCGATGATGCTGCTGTCGAACAGGTGGCTCTTGCCCCGGCGGGAATTGCTGAAGGTGGTAAGGCGGGGGCGCTCATCGTGGATTTTTCTACAGTATCGCCAGCTACTACACGGAAATTGGCGCAAGCAGTAAAAGACCGCGCTGGCATAGAATGGGTCGATGCGCCGGTATCTGGAGGGGTGCCGGGGGCAGAAGAAGGTACGCTAGCGATTATGTGCGGCGGCAAAGCTGAACAGGTTGCCCGGATACGCCCAATTTTGGATTGCCTCGCGGCAAGGGTAACCCATATGGGGCCGGTTGGATCGGGCCAAATCACTAAGATCTGCAATCAGTTGATCGTTTCCAGCAATCTTGTCGCTATTGCCGAAGCCATTGAAATTGGTCAACGTGCGGGGATCGACGTGACAAAGCTCTCAGAAGCCATCGCGGGAGGTTGGGCAGATTCAAGGCCACTGCAGATTTTTGGCCCTCGTATGGCCACCCTGACGGACACTCCCAAAATGGGTGCCATTAGCACGATGCTCAAGGATACTCATTCGATCATGAATATCTGCGAAGATTATGGCTTTGACGCCCAACTGGCCAAGGCAACTCACGACATATACCGTACTGTGGCAGATGCCGGGTTTGCAGATGCTGACCTTTCCTGCCTCGCTAATTACTGCGCGAAACTAAACTAAGATCAGTGATCTTGTGACGCTTCAATGTGCCTGAATGGCAGATGCGTTACAGAATATATTTATTTAGGAAAACCCTTGTTACGCGATTTTTGTAGGTTCACTTTAAATCGAAAGCGGGACTATACAATGACCCACCAGAGGCGGCCAATTCACTCAAAAGACCAAAACCTCAACATCGAGAAAAACCGCGTTTACCTAGGCTAACTTGGTCAGCAGAGAAAACTACCCAGTATCCTGGCAACATATTACCCCATACAACGTAGTATGAGGCGTTAACTACAGCTAATACCTGCCATAACCAATGAAATGTATGAGTAATTATTTCGATGTGTTTTAGAGAGAAATTTTTAGAAAAAAAAGTGGCGGAGAGGAAGGGAAACTAACTTACAGAAATAAAAATTTTATTTTTCAGTAGCTTATTCCATCTCAATTTTCCGGTTTTGCAACACTTTTTGTAACAAATGTTTCTGATAATCAGTGTAACGTGTTGCACCGACTGAGCCTATCCAGTTTTCTCCGCCTGTGCCTAGACAGCTTCCCTACATTTATTCAACGCCTCAAGTTCCATTTTACCATCCAAAACACCCCGCAAGTTTTCAAATAAATATTCAATTTTCGATAGTAGGATTTGAGCAAAAGTACATTGGTCCGCTTTAGGCCGAAAGCTGCCCGAAAACTCAATGCCCATATTCGCCATATCCGCTCAAACGTAGACAAACTGTGCGAACTTCAGAGCGCCAAGTTACTGGCGCTCAAATCACTGGTTGTTATTCCTTGCAAGAACAGGCTATTGCCGCCGCCGGTGTCAATCAACAGCCCTGTGGTGTCGCCGACGGTGGTTTCAATCACCGCTGCCGTGACCGACGCAAGATTGGTGAAGTCTGTTATTGTATTAACCAAGAACAACGTGTCATCGCTCGCATTAAAATCAGTCACGGTGTCAGCGCCGTGATTGTTTGCAAAGAAGAAGACATCTGCGCCTTCGCCGCCAGCAATCATATCATCACCGCCGCCGCCAAACAGACTGTCAGCACCAAAGCCACCACTCAATGTATCATTGCCTGCGCCGCCGAAGATTTCATCTGCGCCCTCGTCGCCGTCAACAACATCTGCGCCGCTGCCACCAAAGAAAGTATCGGCCCCAGCCCCTCCGCTAAACACATCATCAGCATCGGTGGCACCCTTACCGCCATAAAACACGTCGTTTCCGGCACCGCCGTTCAGTGTATCGTTGCCCAGCCCACCGCCTAGCGTGTCCGCACCACCGTCACCGATCAACATATCATCACCGCTGCCACTGTAGGCGACATTGCCGCTGGTTCCGGTTTGCCCGGCTTCGCCTGCGTCATAGCGGTTGTTGTTGTTGCTATCGCTCCAGCCGCCACCGATCAACGTATCGTTGCCGCTGCCGCCATAAAGAGTATCGCTGCCATCGGCATTTGTTGTGGTGTCCTGAAGGCCCTCGGCCTCCGCGCTGTCACCGACAACCAGATCAGCACCCGCGCCAGAAGCGATCAGATCACTGCCCGCACCGCCAGCGAAAATATCATCGCCCATATCACCGGAGCCAGCAAATATTTTATCATCACCCACACCACCCTCAGCCGTGTCATCGCCGCCTCCCCCTGCAAGCGTGTCGCCCCCAGTGCCGCCAGCTAATTTGTTAGCCACGCCGTCACCAATCAGCCGGTCCGCGAAATCAGAACCAGTCAGGTTTTCAATGCTGATCAGCGTATCGCCAGCGGCATCACCGCGCGTGAAAGAACCAGTGTTCAGATTGACCGTTACAGCAGCGGCAGAGCTCCCGTAGCTTGCTGTGTCAACGCCATCTCCGCCGTTTATAGTGTCACTGCCAGCTCCTCCGATCAGTAAGTCATTTCCTGAGCCTCCGTGCAGACCATCATTTGCGCCGGCCGCATTGATGGTGTCCTGACCTCCGCCCGCTGCCACGAAGTCTTCCTCATTCGAACCATCATGAACTTCGCTCTGAACTCCACCCAAAATAATATCGCCGTCATTGAACGTATCCGCTTGCCGCACTTCCCATGACGTATCGGCTGTCGCATTATAATTCAGTAACGCTTCAAGGACGGCATTTGTATCACCTAAGAACTCAATCGTTCCCCAAGGGCCAGACTCCCCGTTGCGGCGGATATCGTTGAACTTGTTAAACGACGTGCCGCCTGCATCGATCCAGCCTTGCAACAGCCGTTGGTAGGCATCCTGGATATCGGATGAGCGATTTATAGTATCGAGAAAAGAAACAAATTCTTCATTGTCCCTGTCATTTCCATTGGCCACAATATGGCTTCCACCCTCATACATAACAATGTTTAGGCCGAAACGCTCTGCAGCCGCGAAGTGGTATTGGAACTCTTCAATAGCGCTGTCTACCGACGCTAGTATCAGCTCCATCGCGCGTGCAAAGCCACCGTCTTCATCGGTTCTTAGGTCTTCGAATACTTCAAGGCCACCGAGGTCAAAGCCGAAATAACCAGTTACTGCATAAGCATCAAAAAACTCGAACGGCGACTGATTGGCGGGGTCTTCCGCGAGGAAGTTTGGCGCATTCAATATTGCTTCTTCGCGCTCAGGTACGCTGGTTTGCACACCGACTACCTTAACAAGTTGTTCGGCTGTTAGATCTCCATATACACCGTCAAGAATACGCGCCATGTTGGCGGCGGAAATACCGTAAAACTGGAGGAACGCATCTCCAACGTCTTCGCCCCAACGCGCCTGGCCCATCGCATGCGCCCAATCGGTCTGATCAAACGTGAAATTCCACACTTCATTTGAAAATTCGAAATGCGCTTTAAGGCGTGAATCTAACGTGTCTCGAACGATGGTTGCGAATTCTGTAATATATTCGTCTGTGGCCAAATGTGGAATATTGAACCAGACATCCGCGCCCAACTCGTTGGCCAACCGCACCATAATTTCAAGTGGTACACCTACACTTGTTCCCCAACTGAAATCATCGACCATCGGTCGATCATCCCATTCAGATTGGGTAGAATTATTGGTGCGCATCCAATCCATGAATCGAACGAGGCGAACATCGTCTACATAATCCACCCATGCCGGATTGAAAATTGCACCAGAGTCGTACAGGTCCAAATATTCTTCTTTAACAACAGAGATGTTTCGAATGTAATCGCCAGTGCTGGTCGGATCTGTTGATCTGATTTGGATTTCAACAAGAGTGTTCTGTCTAGGCTCATTAAACTCAAAGACAATTTCACCGGGCTGTTGCGAAATTATGGTCGCGTCCAAGTTGACCTCGACCGTTCCCTCGCCTTCATACCGAAGAACATACCGGCCAGTTACGAATTGATCGTCTTCGTGCTGTGCGGTGAGGATGAGTGTACCAATGTAATTCAGTTCATCAGGGATGAACGTTGGCCAACCATTTTCGTCAAACACGCTGTCTGCTAATAATTCCTCATAAGTTACACCACCGAATTGGCCTGGTAGGTGTCCAATCCACTCGCGCGCTGTTTTAAAAACATCAAGAAAAGCTTGCTGTGTACTAAAATCGGAAACCTGCTCTAGGTTAAACGACAACGCCGGAGCGTTACCCGTGTTTGCACTGGCAAGAACAGTAGTTTCCGTGGGTTCAGGCACCACAACCCCCATTTAAATAGCAAGAACACTGTAAACAATTGGCTGATAAACACTTCAAACGCTATCACATTAACATTTCTGGCACAAATCAAGCGCCTTGTGGTAATCAACAGGGTGCTGTCAGACAAAAGCGAACTAGTCCCTAAAGTCACTCAGTTAAGCGAATGTTAGGCTGCAATACTCCGCCATGCTGAAAGTGCTTCAGAGCAAAGTTCTTGTAGTGATGTCGGTTGGTAGGGTGCCGCTCCCGTTAAAATGGTTGTGAATTTGAGATTGTATGAAGATTAATTTCTGAAGTGTTTCTTCGCTCCGAAACTTGTTCATAGCCCTTTCCCATCGTCGAAAAACAAGATGGGAATTCTCCGCCCGTTTGCTTAACCAGCGTCCAATTTCCTGAAGATGTTTTGCTTCAATTTCCTTGAGTGCAGCAACATAGTAACCAAGCCGGTCGGTCACGATAGCTTGCGGATGGCCATAGCGTTTCATCAGGCTTTTCAATACTTTCAGTGCGGCAAGCTTGTTCCTGCGCTTAGTAACAACTGCATCTAACACCTCACCGTCATGATCAACGGCGCGACAAAGATAGTGCGTTCTACCGTTAATCTTCACAAATACTTCGTTGATGTGCCAGCGCCAATTTGAGTGCTGAACCGGATGTTTCAATCTACGCTTTCTAATATCTATTGCGAAGACCGACCCAAACCTGTTCCACCAATAACGCACCGACTCGTGGCAAACATCAACGCCCCGTTCAAACAACAGTTCTTCAACATTGCGAAGAGGCAAAGGAAAGAGGACATACATCACCGCCGCAAGACGAATGACCTATGGAGACGACTTGAAATAGCGAAATTTGGCTGACATTCAGACAGATTACGTGGGCCACGCTTTAGGATCAATTTTCTTCTGGCAATAACAACGTTTCTAACAATCAACCCGCAACTCAATGGTTAATTTCGAACACAGTTTTCCATATACCAAACACCGCATCATCAGGGAGACGGAGTATGTTTCAATTGCCGCTCCATTTTATACTGATCATGTTGTCCAACTCTATCGACCTGAAAATTCTTTGGGGTAATGCCTGGTCAGACTTTACAGAACAACAATATTTTTGATTCTAACCCTAGATTAAACATATATATTTCATATAGTTACACGATACTTCTGGTGACGAAGGAAATCTAACTTACAGCAATAAAAGCCATATTTTTCAGTGACTTATACCGTATCATTTTTCCAGTTTGTAACATTTTTTGTAACACATAACTTAGTCCGTCAGTGCAACATGTTGCACTGACGTTGTTTCCCATGAACTTCCATTTTTATTCTTGTTAAATTCGGCATCGGCAAACCAGATTAGCGAAGCTGCTATTGGGAAGAGCATGAGAAGATGCTGCAAACCTAACTTGCCGAACGAGAGTTTCTATAGAGAGAACTTCTGACTAACGAAAAAACCGACCTGAAAGTCTTCGGTGTCACTGCGCCAACCTGCACGGATACCAGCGCCCAAATTCTTATCGTCACGGTACAGGAATATCGGTGCGTCGATGCCAAAAACATCGTTGTCGATGTCGTAACTGGTGTTCACTATAACCGCGATTGGTTGGTCCCCGAACACTGGGTTTCCAAATTCTGTAGCGTAGCTCAACTTAGCGATAAAATCATCCTGTGCCAAAGGCGGGCCAAATATGGCCTCCATGCAAGTCGCCATATCGTCTGGGTCGCGGCATTCAGTTGATTTCTCGTTTTCCTTGAAGGCGTGTTGCAATTCAATTGCGGCTGTCAGGCTTGTCCCCCCGCGCTTGTTTGTGCGCTCAAGCCGACCGAATACTGAAAAAGCATATGTTGTTTCTGTCACCTTCATTGCTTCAAAAGTGGCAAGCTCAGTAAAATTGAAATCTTCCTGTCCGATGGTGGCGCTGGCACCATATGATCTGGTCCATGGGAGATCATTATCCTTCTCCGGAGCCCACAGGCTGCGCGTGGCATCCGCAGGCAGACAGGCAAGAGCCGTCCCCATATCGGTCGGCAACAATTTGCCGATAGACAATTGCGACTTTCCCGCCGCGCTGACATGGGTGGGAAGTTTCCCCTCGCTAATCAGTTTCCGAAGCTTAAGGATGCGTTCCTGCTTCAACATTTTGTTGGCCACTGCAACGCCTGACTTTTTCCCAAAATAGTGAAGCGATATAACATCCATACATTTGTCTGTTGCACTACCCGCCACAATGTCGGAAATAATCCTTGGTTGGGTATTGGTTATCCAGGTATGGATTTTGGAATCTGTCCAATAATCGTCCCCGAATGGGACTATGGTTCTGGAGAATTTTAGCTCCAGAGTAGAACCATTTGCCAAGCCGTTCAGTGTGGGTAACTGGCTTGTTGTGTTTTTGCTGGAAACCGGCACCGATCCTTTCAAGGCAAAGGTTGTGAAAAATGCGTGTTTCGACCTCGCTTTCACTTTGCTTTTTTTGCCCAGGTCAAAATTCAACCGATAGATACCGTCTTGCAGGTCCAAGTTCAGTTGCTGGTTATCACCCGTGAAATTCTGGTCGGCAACAGACAATAGATTGGTCCATAGGTTTTTCTGAATATCCGCGGCTGCCAGCTCTTCAAGTTTTGTTTTATCTGCGGCAGTGACTGGAGCTGGCTGCGCTGCAGCCTGCCCGCCCAACATCTCAACCGATGGCAGGAGAAGACACGCACACATAAGAGGTGTATGTATAAAATGTTTCATCCTATTCCTCCTCTTCGCAGGCTACGACAAAGCACTGCTGCCCCTCGGCGCGACCATCATCCGTAATAATGAAGATCAACCTGTCAAACGGCTCACCTGCTCTTTCACAATAAAGGGCGATTTCGCCCGCTTTACCCGGCTCCCCGCCACTAAGAAGCTTATACTTGAGGCAATAGCGCCCCCCGCATTCCAGCGGCACCACTGCCACACCACCGTCGGTTTCGATGCTTTCGTCCGACCATTGCTGAGAACCACAGATATTGCTATCCGGATTACCTGGCACCTGCTCGGTCGTAATCCAGATGATTACATTCGATGGGTTGGCCTTCAATCTCACGTTGCATTTAGGCATCGGTTATCTCCCTGTTCCTTCACTTGAATCTTGCCCACATGAATGGGCCTTCAAGACCGTCATACCTTTTGGATTCACTTCTTCGCTGTGACGGTGGTCACAGGCTGAAAGATTCGATGAAAATACATAACGCCGACCATAATATCCTGGTTAAGCCGTTGCATTCACACAAATGATACTTGATTTACACCCATGACATGAGGAATGATGTCTTTAGGTTGTACTTCAGGGGGGGGGAGTTAAATGGCCGACATCTACCGATATAAAGCCTTTATCAGCTATAGCCACAGCGACAAGGCCGCCGCTGATCGGCTGTTAAAAGACATTGAAGGTTACCGTGTGCCCCAACGGCTGGTTGGCAAGGCCACCGCAAACGGTACTGCCGTTCCCGGCAGGGTCGGGCATATATTCCGTGACCGCGACGAATTGCCCGCCGCCGAAGACTTGACCGCAGAGGTTAAAAAGGCGTTGACACAATCCGAATTTATGATTGTGCTCTGCTCGCCTGCAGCTGCCGCATCTCGCTGGGTTAACCGCGAAATCATTGAATTCAAAAAACTAACCGGCGAACGCCGTATCCTGTCTGTCATCCTGTCGGGCGAGCCTTTTGCTTCTGCCGGCGATGCGCCAGAACAGGAGTGTTTCCCCCCTGCCCTGCGCTTCAAACTTGGCCCAAGCGGCACGCTGACAACCAAGCCGGCAGAGCCGCTAGCGGCTGACTTTCGAGAAGCAGGAGACGGCCAGCGTCGCGGTAAACTGAAGCTGGTCGCCGGGCTGCTTGGCATTGGCCTTGATGCGCTGATTGAGCGGGACCTGCAAAGAAAAATGCGCCGCGTGATGGTGGTCACAGCGGCAAGTGTTTTGGCGATGATAGGCATGGCTTCACTCACATACGAAGCAGTGACCGCCCGGCAGGACGCCGAGCGCCACCGCGGTGAAGCCGAAGGATTGATTGAATTTATGCTGACCGATCTTAGAGACAAGCTTGAGCCCGTAGGGCGACTGGACGTGCTGGATGCCGTCGGCGAAAAAGCAGTTGATTATTACGACCGGCAAGAACTAGGCGACATGCCCGACGACGCCCTCGGTCGCCGTGCCCGCGCCTTTCACTTGCTGGGTGAAATCGACGACAAGCAAGGTGATCTGAAAGGTGCCCAAGAAAAATTTGAGACGGCCTATCAGGCAACCGCAGCGCAGTTGGCGAAGGATCCAGACAACCCTGACAGAATTTATGACCATTCCCAAAGTGCATACTGGATAGGATATGTCTATTGGCAACGCGGCGAATACACTTCGACGGAAAAAGCCTTTAGAGAATACAAAAGCTTAGCAGAATTTTTGGTCGCACATCACCCCGGAAATCTAAGATGGACCGCCGAGCGTGCATACGCAAACAGCAACCTCGGTACTTTTTTGATGCAGCAGGAACGAGAACCCGAAAATGCTTCAATATTTTTTGAAATTGCACAGGAGGGTTTCTTAAAAATCGCTGAAAAGTCTCCGAAAAACATTAGCGCTAAACTTGATCTTGCGGACGCATACGGATGGCTCGCAGACACATATCATGTATTCAGACCGCTGCTCGATGCTGTTGCGCTTAGAGAAAAGCAAATCGATCTGTACCACGACATCCACCAACAGGACACCGAAAATATGTTGGCTAATACCGAATTGCTAAATAGCCAAACCTCGCTAGCACATCTGCAACTTGACATTGGAAATCTTGAGAAGGCACTAAATCTATTTAAAATTGTAGCTAAGGCCTGGAACCAATATCTCATGCGAGATGCAACCAATGAAACTTGGCTGAATCTATCCACAATAGCCAATCTTCAATATGCGGATGCCTTGTTGCAGATCAGAAGCTTTGCAGAATTCGACATTATAATGGAGAATATTTTTGGAACTACTTTTAACTCCAAGAAAAAAGGCGAGCAGAGCCTCCAACGTCAGGTTCAATTAGTTTTTCGTGCTCAATTTCTTGTAGCAAAAAAATATTACATGTTGGGGCTTTACGACAAAGCTTATTCGATTACTGAAACATTAGCAAAAGCAATAGACGGCGAAAAAGAAGCTATCATTGCAACAAAACAAGGTCCGTACATATTTGCTTCTGCGTATCTACTAAACGGCATGACCCTCGAACGGCTTGGCCGGGACCAAGAAGCTATCGAAACTTGGAACAAGGCAGTGCTACACGACAACGCGCTTGCTATTAATTTCCCACCAGAAGCTCGCGCACTTTTCGCACAAATATATCGTCGAATTGGACAAACTCAAAACGAAAAACAACTCGTAAACAGCCTAAAAAAACAAGGATATGCAATCTCAAAATCGGAAACTAGTAACTCAAAAATTTAGGAGAACGAAATGCTATTGCCCCGACTAGAAATCATAACAATAGATCTGGAAAGAGAACGACTCCCTGACGAGTATGAATTCAAAGTAAAGTCGAAAAAAAAGAGGGGTGTAGGCAAGAAATTTAGAACACGACTACAAAACAATATTGCAGAATTACCTTTCGATGTTGGGGATATCGAGGCGATTATAAAGGACTACAAAAAAAGGCAAAAATGGAATATGCGAAATCCTGGATCAAGAACCATATATGGTCCCAAAACACCTTTCGATCTCAATCTACATGAGTCTTTAAAAACTAACTATAGAGGTGCGTTGCTCGTCTTCCGCTCGAAGCCAAATAACTGGTATTTCGGAGCACCTGACCCATTACAACCCGGTAATTTCAGGGAGGCGATCGAACCAAAACTAGTGTCGCAGGCTTGGCGCGACAACTTTGGAGACGTGGTATACCTTAAAGAAGCTGAAGATCTTGAAGTCCAAAAGGGCGCTGAGTTTGCAAACGCCGTAAACAATGGTGTCATGGAAATATGTATCTATGCAACAAACGAACACAAGTATCGAAATACCAATCCCCAATCCGGTGAATTCGAATTCAACATTAACATGATGGTCGCTCAATCTGTCGACAGCCAAGCACATGTAACGCCAATTACAATCGACCCAAAAATCCGAAATACACCATAATGAGCAATGTAGGTCGCTATGTTCAATTTTTAGCAATCGTAAATGTGGGAACTTCTCTTTGACGCCGCCAAATTTAATACTATCCCTTCTCCGTTCTGGGGCACTTGAACAGGCGGAGAAGGAATACTTAAGGCTTGGGTTCGACAGCAATACATCCAGCGAAGATGTAATGGCACTGGGCGGGCGTATCCTGAAAGCGCGTGCGTTGGAGCATAGCGGGGTAAAACGCCACAGCCTCGCCCTCATGGCCGCAGAAAAGTATGCCGCTGCACACACGCGCTTTGGTGGCTCTTTCAGCGGCATTAATACGGCTGCACTCTATCTGGTCGGCGGGCACCTTGAGAAAGCCCGGGCCACAGCACTTAGCGTGCAAAAGAGCCTTCAGGGCATATCGCCAAAACCGGGCACGGACGCCTATTATCATATGGCAACCTTTGCTGAAGCATGGCTTCTCCTCGGCGAGCAAACCCGCGCTGAACAAACACTGGCGGATGCAATTCTGCTCGATCCACACAATTATGCTGCCCACGCCAGTACACTCAAACAATTTGAAATGCTGCTGACCGCGCTCAGGCAATCACACGACTGGCTGGTGCCGTTTCGCCCACCCAAATCTCTACATTTTGCCGGGCATTTGTTTGGCCTCGAAGGCGGGCAAAACCCGCTGGATATATCTGCAATATACGTGCTTGAGAAAGCCGTTAACGACTTGTTAGAAAGCAATAATTTCGGTGCAGCATACAGCGCACTGGCAGCTGGGTCCGACATCATCATCGCCGAGACTTTGATCAAACAAGGCATCGAATTGCATGTTGTACAGCCCTGCCCTGAAACCTTATTTAGTGAGATTTCGCTCTCGCCGTTTGGTGCCGGCTGGCAGGCTCGGTTCGATGTCTGCATGGGTGCTACTACAACTGTGCGAACAGTATCCCACGACACTACCGTGTGCGACGATCTCACAACTGCCTTTGCCAGTGAAACCGCCATGGGGCTGGCAGTTCTGCGCGCCGACAGGCTGGCTACGACAGCCGAACAATTGTTGATTTGGGACGGCAAAAATAACACCCGCACATCTGGCACAGCGCGCGACGCCCACCTGTGGCAAGCGGCTGGCAGACACAGCCATATTATTTCCTTTCCGTTTAACCGTCCAAACACTCCCAAAGCCGACATTACAAACACCAAAAACAATCGCAGTCTGAAGGCTATGTTATTTGCTGACGTAAAAGGCTTCGGGCAGCTTTCGGAAATACAAATGCCGCTGTTTGTCGATCATGTTCTGCAACCGCTCGCTGAACACTGTAATTCAGCTGATCTTACGCTCCATCACATCAACACATGGGGCGATGGCTTGTTTTTAGTGTTCGACAGCGTGATTGCAGCGGCTGAAACAGCCATTGAACTGCAATCAACTTTCCAATCCATTGATTTGGAGGCCAAAGGCCTGCCCCCGGAATTGGCCCTGCGGGTCGGTGGACACTACGGTCCGGTCCACTCACTCAACGACCCATTTCTGGGGCAACCGGGCATTTTTGGCCGCGAAGTGACAATTGCGGCCAGAATTGAACCGATCACTGCGCCCGGCTCTATATTTGTTAGCGAGCCCTTTGCATGTGCGCTGGCATTAACCAATCAGAATGGATTTCGCAGCGAACCATTATCTGACCATGTCCGCAACACCAATGCCCCTCCTTCAGCTCTGTTTAGCTTGCGCAAAACGCGGTAGCCTTCCGGCCCGTCTAGCCAAGCCGGCTAACAAGCAGGTTCGGATGCATGATAAGGATATCTGACCCCGTTTTTTCGAGGATTGCTTCGTCTTTCAGTTCGTTAACGGTTCGCGACACTGTTTCACGGGCAATACCAAGCTTTTTGGCAATATCGCTAATGGGTGGCATATCCGTGATTTTCGACATTTCAGTATCGCCCAGTGGCTTAGCCAGCCGCATCAATTCGGCGTAAACACGACCCTTTGACGACAGTGTTGATTGCTCGAACATACGTCGAGTGGTTTGTTGGATACGAGCAGCAAGAAGTCGGCTGACCTGCAGCCCTATTGTGCCATATTTTTCCATCAGTTTAGTAAAAGTCGTACCAGGGAACACAGCCAGAGTGACATCGGTCAATGCATATATATCAGCAGTTCGAACACCGTTACCAAGCACCGCCATTTCGCCAATTAAATCGCCGGGCTCGAAATTATCGATAAACACTTCTGCGCCCGCAATTGAATATCGCAGTGCGCGCGCTTCGCCTTCAAGGATATATAAAACGCTGTCTCCAGCGTCACCCTCTGCAACAATCATTGAACCAGCTTGATAAACCCGCTGCTTGCATGCCTTTTCCAGTTCCGCAAGTAACTCCAAGTCGCCACCGAAAAATTCAGTCAGAATTTCAATCAACACCCCACCCCTATATCCACATCGGCCGTATGCTACTCTGACACAAGACCTTTGGGCTATACAAATTGATTGGAAATGAAGTTTCACCGTAATGCTTACGTCACCCGTCAAACCTGCTAGCTAACAAATGCGGGCGCTTGTCCTTGCCGTTTGCGCCGCTTAATCCCTGATCTTGGTAAACTTCAACAACTTCCCAATTTCGCCTCAGTGCAACTTGTTGCACTGGGGTCCTGTCCCGCGTTTTCGGCGACAAAAACTTGCTGGTCAAACTCCACATGAAACTTGCGCGCTAACCTAGTCGCTTCGGCAAGATTACCGGTCTTCAAGCTCCTAGTAACTTCCTTACTGCCGCCAAACGCAAATCTAACACGCTCAAGTATACCTTTTCGGAAATAATAAATACCATTCCGAATGTATAATCCAAGGGCTCGATCTACCGACTTCATGCATCTTCCAACAAAGGAGTTTTGTAACACTCTTTGTAACACAATGGATTATGAAGTCATTGAAAAACAACAAGTTTTTGAAATTTATGGATAAAAGGGGAAAGTGGCGGAGAGGAAGGGATTCGAACCCTCGAACAGGTTGCCCCGTTACTCCCTTAGCAGGGGAGCGCTTTCGACCACTCAGCCACCTCTCCGCCGCCGTGAATAGCGAAGCACCTACCGCGAGTCAACGACACATTTCCAAACTTGTGAAAAAAGTTGCTTGCGCCCAGCCACAGTCTAATTCACGCTTTAGCCAAAGCTTTTGTTGATAACTGGAAAGGAAACCTGATGGAAACCGTGCGCACGCCCGATACCCGCTTCGAAAACCTGCCCGATTGGCCGTATGAAGCCAATTATGTGGAAGGTTTGGATGGATACGACAACATCCGTATCGCCTACGTGGATGAAGGGCCTAAAGACGCAGACCAAGTGTTCCTGTGTCTGCACGGCGAACCCAGCTGGTCATACCTATACCGCCACATGATCCCGCATTTCACAGCATCAGGTGCGCGGGTTATTGCACCAGATCTTGTCGGCTTTGGCCGGTCAGACAAACCAGTAAAAGACAGCAATTATACCTTCCATTTCCACCGCAATTATCTGCTGCGCTTTATCGAGAAGTTGGACCTGCAAAACATAACCCTTATATGCCAGGACTGGGGCGGGCTTCTCGGCCTCACTCTGCCAATGGATATGAAAGATCGCTTCAAACGGTTAATTATGATGAACACAGGTCTTGCCGTTGGCATGGGCTCCAGCGATGGTTTCAAGGCCTGGCGAGACTATGTTGCCAATACGCCGAACCTGCCTATCGGTGCGATTATGAAACGCGCCACACCGCATCTGTCTGACGCTGAAGTGGCAGCCTATGACGCCCCCTTCCCGGACGACAACTATAAAGCTGGCGCCCGCAAATTCCCTGCCCTTGTCATGACCGACCCCGACATGGAAGGTGTGAACACATCCAAACGTGCCGCCGCTTTCTGGTCAACCGAATGGGCGGGAGAAAGCTTCATGGCCATCGGCATGCAAGACCCGGTTTTGGGCCCGCCTGCGATGCATATGCTGCGCCAGATCATTAAAGGGTGCCCTGAACCGCTGGAAATCGCTGAAGCTGGGCACTTTGTCCAGGAGTGGGGCGATATCGTTGCGCCCGCAGCACTTAAACATTTCGGTGATATCGACTAACGCGACTTGAGTTGATACGATAAAGCCTGACGGGGACAAGAAGGGGAAATTCTGTGAACTATTCAAAGCTAACCAAATGGCTGGCGACCAGCGCACTTGCTGCATCAGTTCTAACAACAGCTATTCAGGCGGATGACCTGAGCGATGCAATCGCAAAGGATTACGCGTATCTTGAACCTTTGTTTGTTCACTTCCACAAAAACCCGGAGCTGTCGTTCAGAGAAACCAAAACCGCTGCCCGGCTGGCAGCCGAATTAACCTCATTGGGCTTTTCAGTCACAACAGGTATTGGCGGCACCGGTATTGTCGCCATGATGGAAAACGGCGATGGTCCGCAAGTATTGGTCCGCGCCGACATGGACGGCCTGCCGGTTAAAGAAGACAGCGGCGTGGCCTACCCCTCGTCGGTGATGCAAACCAATATTAACGGCGTTGAAATGCCGGTAATGCACGCCTGCGGCCATGACATGCATATGACATCACTTGTGGGAACCGCTCGGCGTCTGGTTGCCATGCGCGACCAGTGGTCAGGCACACTCATGCTGATTGGCCAACCCGCAGAGGAACGCATCGGCGGTGCCAAAGCAATGATTGAGGACAATCTTTATGAGCGATTTGGTCGCCCTGACTATGCGCTCGCGCTTCACGTGGCGGCTGGCGAACCGGCTGGCACCATCATTTATGGCTCCGGGCTCACTTATTCCAGCTCGGACAGCGTTGATATCCGGGTTTTCGGCACCGGCACGCACGGCGCGTCGCCGCATTTGGGTAACGACCCCATTGTGCTGGCATCGCAGATTGTAGGGGCACTGCAAACTCTTGTTTCACGTGAAATATCCCCCTTAGAGGCCGGTGTTGTAACCGTGGGATCGTTCCATGCGGGCCGCAAGCACAATATCATCTCAGACCATGCTGACCTGCAGTTAACCGTTCGTTCAAACGACGAAGCTGTACGGGCAAAACTTTTGCAGGGTATCAAACGCATCGCTGAAAATATGGGGCGGGTCGCCGGTCTGCCGGAGGACAGGCTGCCAAAGGTTGATCTGTCCGTGGAAGCAACACCTGTCACTTATAATGACGAAGCGTTGGCCGCCCGGTTGGGTCCAGTGTTCGAGCAAGCCTTCGGCGAAGACGGTACAGCACCGGCAATTCAGCGCGGTATGGGCGCTGAAGACTTCCCCTATTTCACCAATGTGGAACCGCCGGTTCCCGGATTTTATTTTGCTGTTGGCGGCACATCTCAAGCTGACCTTGACGCCGAGAAAAACGGCGGAAAACCAGTGGCAGGGCACCACTCACCTTTCTTCAAAATTGAGCCGGAATCGTCAATCAAGGCAGGCGTACGTGCCATGACGCTCGCTGTGTTAGAGTTGATGCCGGCTAAATAAGAGGATAGGAGCCGCAACAATGCCTGCGCAACCACTTACCCCGTTTCACCTTGCTGTACCTGTGGACGATCTTTCCGCAGCGCGCGCTTTTTACGGTGACCTGCTGGGCTGTCCCGAAGGACGGTCCAGCGACAAGTGGGTCGATTTTGACCTGTTCGGTCACCAGTTTGTTGTACATCTGGGCACACCGGTCGGGCAACCGGACAGCAACGGTGTCGACGGTGACAGTGTGCCCAGTTTTCATTACGGCTGCGTTCTCGCCTGGGACAATTGGCAACAATTGGCAGACAAGTTAACAGCAGCAGGCACCGATTTTGTGATTAAACCAAAAGTCCGCTTCAAAGGCGAAGTGGGCGAACAAGCCACCATGTTTTTCCGCGACCCGGCAGGCAATGCGCTTGAGTTTAAAGCCTTTAAAGATCCCAGTCAGTTGTTTGCTAAATAATCAGCTTTCTTGCTCGCCGCCTGCTTCAGGCACCGATACTCGGCCCGGTAGAACAAAGCGCTCAATGATCAGTGCAAGGCAAACCAACATCAGCAAATACCAAACTTTTGCGCTATAGATGACCGCAAGATAGATGGCCCCTCCGCCGATGGCTATCAGACCAATTAGGTAACGCTTGCCCCGGTTTCTAACGACCGCCGCCCGTTGTTGCAACAACGACAGCCCTTCATCAAGTGGAGTCAAACCCGCAACCAATTTCTCGCTGAAGCGATATGCCAATAACTGACCGCCGATGAGAAAAATCGGAATGCCGAGGCCATATATCGCGGCCAGATAGAAGTTTGGGTAGTTACCGAGGCCCCTAATCCAGCTGGTGAGTGGGGGCAGGACAAAGGTGAAGAACACCTGATGCACAGCGAAAGCCGCTAGAATACCAAGCAGCAACGGCAAAACCCCATATAGCCGCATACCGCGCAAATATCGCTTTTCCACATTCAGCGACACACGGTAGGCCTTGGCACTGCGGCCCGCGCGTATGACGGCGTCAATTTTTGGTGGTCCCGGTTTCCACTTTGCCATGGCATTCTCCCTTGCGGCTACAGTTTTGCCAATACCGCGGTCAAACGCAATATCTTTGATGATCCATTGATGCGAAATCTGCCAAAAAATTGCCTGCGTCAACTTTTCAGGTTTGGCAGGGCGCGCAAGTGCCGTATAGGGAATATATGGCCTACAAATCTTTACGTGACTTTATCGATGAACTGGAAGCAGACGGACTATTGGTCCGCGTGTCTGAACCTGTATCGACCGAACTTGAGATGACGGAAATTCAAACCCGGGTTCTGGCTGAGGGCGGCCCCGCCCTTTTGTTTGAAAATGTCATCAACGAGCGCGGCGAAAAAGCAGACATGCCGATGCTGGTGAATCTGTTTGGTACCGTTGAACGTGTTGCCCGCGGCATGAGCCGGGACCCAAGCGAACTGCGCGAAGTGGGTGAAACACTGGCCTTTTTGCGTCAGCCGCAGCCGCCTGCGGGCATTAAAGACGCCATTGATCTGCTGCCCCTTGCCAAAAAAGTTTTGGCCATGCGCCCCAAAACCGTCAAACGCGCGCCGGTGCACGAGGTGGTGCTGACCGGCGATGATATTGATATCAACAAATTGCCCATACAAACCTGCTGGCCCGGCGAACCAGCGCCGCTGATTACCTGGCCGCTTGTGGTGACACAGGGCCCAACAAAAAGCGCAGAAGACGATTTCAATTTGGGCATATACCGCATGCAAAGGGTCAGCAAAAACCAAACGCTGATGCGCTGGCTCAAGCACCGTGGCGGTGCCCAGCAATATGAGCGCTGGAAAAAGGCCAAGCGCGAACCTGTGCCCGCCGCCGCCGTTTTGGGTGCAGACCCCGGCACCATATTGGCCGCCGTTACACCCGTGCCGGACACGCTGTCTGAATACCAGTTTGCGGGCCTGCTGCGCGAAAAAAAGGTTGAGCTGGTTGACTGTAAAACCGTGCCCCTGAAGGTGCCAGCCACCGCAGAGATTGTGCTGGAGGGATACGTCAGCCTTGATGATTACCGCGACGAAGGGCCTTACGGCGACCATACCGGCTATTATAACAGCGTTGAGAAATTCCCGGTATTTAACATCACCGCCATTACCATGCGCAAAGACCCGATTTACCTGTCTACCTACACGGGCCGCCCGCCGGACGAACCCAGCGTGTTGGGGGAAGCACTGAACGAGGTTTTCATTCCGCTTCTGCAACAACAATTCCCCGAAGTGGTGGACTTTTGGTTGCCGCCCGAAGGCTGCAGCTACCGCATCGCGGTCGTCAGCATTAAAAAGGCCTACGCAGGCCACGCCAAACGTATCATGACCGGGGTTTGGTCGTACCTGCGCCAGTTTGTTTACACCAAATTTGTCATTGTGGTGGACGACGACATTGATTGCCGCGACTGGAAAGATGTCATGTGGGCGATCAGCACCCGCATGGACCCGGTGCGCGATATCGTGACGGTTGAGAACACGCCGATCGATTACCTTGATTTTGCCAGCCCTGAAAGCGGCCTTGGCGGAAAACTGGGCCTAGACGCCACCAACAAGGTTGGCAACGAAACCCACCGCGAATGGGGCCAACAAATACGCATGGACGACAGCGTGATTGATAAGGTGGACGCCATGTGGGACAGCCTCGGCATCAAAGGCGACTATCCCAAAATTTGGAAATAGGATGATCAAATGAAACTGAGAAATATCATTCCAGCAATATTGATTAGTGCCGCCGCTCACGCCGCCACCGCTGACGACAAAATTAAACTTTACACGATGGATTGCGGCGCTGTTGATGTTGCCGACATGGCCCCTTTTGACAACAAAGGCCGGTTTGATGGCCAAAGCACCGTCTTGGCGAACCCGTGTTTTCTCATTCGTCACCCAAAAGGTGACTTGCTGTGGGATACGGGTATGGAGCAATCCCTGGCTGACATACCCGAGGGCATAGGCGACAACTTTCATTTCACCGCCAAGCGCAAGCTGACCGATCAGCTCGCTGACTTGGGGCTCGCCGCAACCGACATTGATTTTCTATCCATCTCGCACTGGCACCCGGACCATAGCGGTAACGCAGGGCTTTTCGCTGCATCAACATGGATTGTGAACCGCACAGAGCGGGCCTTTATGTTTGCTGAGGAAAAGCCTGGTGGATACGAGGACTATGCTGCTCTTGAAGATGCAAAGACCATTCAGTTCGACGCCAAACATGATGTGTTCGGTGACGGCAGCGCGGTGATCACCTCCCTGCCCGGCCACACACCGGGCCATTCTGTGCTGACGCTAAAATTGGAGAAGGCAGGAACCCTGATATTTTCCGGCGACCTTCATATTTTCGCGGAAGGCCGCAAAGCGGACGCCATTCCCACATTCAACTTTGACGCAGAAGCAACCGTGCCCTCGTTAAAGGCCTTTGCTGAAATGGCAGAGAAAACCCAAGCGCGGGTGATCATTCAGCATGAAAAAACGCATTTCGACGCCCTGCCTAAATTTCCGAAATATTTGGATTAGTTAGAGCCACTTCAATATTGCATGCGGTAATGAAAAGATTTGGATATAGTATGAAGGGGCAAGACTGCCCCTCCTAACTTTATAGCTCTTGGTTATTTTTTATCAGTTTCCCGAACGGTGGTACTCTTGTGAGTATTGGCAAACTTCTTTGTCACGTACTGGCCAGTTTTGGCGCTGCGGTGACGGACAACTTTTTTGCCCGCTTTTGCCTTGCTCATAGCTCAAACTCTCCTTGACCCGCAGGCTTTACATTTACAGCCCGTTTGCCATGTTTTATTTCGGAAATACGGCCAAGGTTAATGTTGTAATCAAGTGCAATTTCTTGAACTTGATGACCCATTTGAAGGCGGGTCTTAATATTTGCGAAGTCGTCTGAGGATAGATCGCTGACTTTATTCATATACATTACTCATATCTAAGCGGTTGAAAAAATCGACCACTTAAATTAGAGTAAGAGCGCTAACATCTTATCTGGCCTAAGTGGCCAATATGCTGAAAGGAGAAGCTCAAAAGGCTTCTCCTTTTTGCATTCTTAAAGATGCACATAAATTTAGAGATTTGTCAATGCTTATTAAGCTATAAATCCCACGGAATTTATAGCTCATAAACGCCTAACTGTCAACCCCCGTCGCGCATAAGAAAAACCCGCCTTGATTCTACTAAATACGAATTTTATTGCTTAATCAAAACTCTCAAAATATTTGGATTAATCCACCCGTTTTTGACACTTCCATGCGCGTCCCCCATACTCCCCTGGCCATTCTTGGGGGCAAATTAACTTTGTAGGGGAATGACTATGCAACAAAAACTGATGGCCGAATTTGTCGGCACACTATGGCTGGTGCTGGGCGGCTGCGGCAGCGCCGTTTTGGCGGCGGCTTTTCCGGACGTGGGCATTGGCTTGCTGGGCGTTTCGCTCGCCTTTGGCCTGACAGTGTTAACCATGGCCTATGCCATTGGGCATATATCAGGTTGTCACCTAAACCCGGCGGTTTCCATTGGTCTGTGGGCTGGCGGGCGCTTTGACGGCAAGGAATTGCCCGGCTATATCATCGCGCAGGTGCTGGGTGCCATTGCTGCGGGCGGCATTCTATATTTGATCGCCTCCGGCAAAGCCGGGTTTAATCTGGCAGACGGCTTCGCCTCCAACGGATACGGCGAGCATTCGCCAGGCGGATACACCATGATGGCGGCACTTGTGGCTGAAGTGGTACTAACAGCCATGTTCCTGATTGTGATCATGGGCGCCACTGATGCCCGCGCACCAGCGGGCTTTGCACCCATCGCCATTGGCCTGTGCCTGACGCTTATTCACCTGATCAGCATTCCGGTAACCAACACGTCGGTTAACCCGGCGCGCAGTACCGGTGTGGCGCTGTATGTTGGCGACTGGGCAACCAGCCAGTTATGGCTGTTCTGGGTGGCCCCGATTGTCGGTGCTGTGATCGGCGCGGTCATCTACAAGATGATCAGCAAACCTGCCGAAGAATAGAAAACAGTCTGCACTCGCCGGGCAAGCCGGTGGGTGCAGAAAACCACCTCGCAGCGATTAGCCTTTGAGAAGACTGTCCTGCTCTGTCATAGTTGCGCCTGGCAAATACAGAGGGGCGGCAATATGGGCATCGACATTCAAAATATTTCCCGGCGGAAGCTGTTGGGCGGCATCGGCGCAGGCGCGCTGCTTACAGGGCTTAGTGGCCCGGCGTCGGCGCTTAGGGTGCTGGAGGGCGACACACTTCCTTTCCGGCAGAATGCTGCCGAGATGATGCTGCATTTCAATGAAAATTCGTTGGGCATGTCACCGCTGGCGACCGAAAGCGCGCGGTTGGCGGTTAAGAACAAAGCCAATCGCTATGCGGACGACGCCATTGTGGAACTACGCGGCATGATCGCACGCGACCACGCTGTGCCTGTAGATCAGGTTACACTGGGCAATGGCTCCACCGAGGTTATCCGTGCGGTTGTAACCGCCGCAGCACAGGTGAACGCCACGGTTATTGAACCCGTTCCCACCTTCGGTGCACTGCAGCGCTATGCGAAAGCAGAGGGCATGGCGGTTGAAACGGTTCCGGTTGGCGCTGGTTTCATCACAGACATCAGCGCCCTGCGGGCGAAGACAGAGGCCACCGCCGGGCCGCTTTTGATCAATATATGCAACCCCAATAACCCCACCGGCACGATTGTTGACCAAGCCGCCCTGCATGACTGGATTACGAGCGCACCGGCGCATCATCTGTTTCTGATTGACGAGGCTTACTACGACTATGCGAAGGACAGCGATGGCTTCACAAGCCTTGCGGCTGACGTGGCAACGGGTCGGGAAAATGTTGTTGTTGCGCGCACCTTCTCCAAAATATACGGCATGGCTGGCATGCGGGTGGGCTACGGCATTTCTGGCCCTGAAACCGCAAAACGCATCAACGCTTTTGCCGCCAATTATAACCTGAGCGCGGCAGGTGTTGCCGCTGCCGTGACCTCGATGAAAGACGAAGCTTATTATGCCAAAAGCCTGGCGTCCAACACCGCAGGCAAAGGCATATTGATGGATGCATTAGACCGCTTGGATTTGACCTATGTTCCAAGCCACACCAATTTTCTGCTGCACCGCATTGGTGGAGACTTGGCCAGCTATCAACGGCGCATGAGGGAAAACAACATTCGTGTTGGGCGGCGAATGACCGCCGAAGATGGTTGGTGCCGCCTATCCATCGGCACACCGGCGGAGATGACCGAGTTTGTCCGCACGCTAGACGCTTTCAGGGCTAAAGGCTGGGTTTAAGGGGAAATACAATGACACAGTATAAAAGTAGATTTTCACGGCGCGGCGTTTTAACCGGTATGGCAGCGAGCGCAGCACTTGGCAGTGCTGCCTTAACACCATCCACTGGCGCCCGGAGTTTCCCGGCATTTGGCAAGGTGGTTGAAGAACAGCCTTTTGCGCGCATTGAAGAAGTGGGTCCCGGCGTTTGGGGTGTGGTTTCCAAGCCGCTAAACCCTGACGGTAGTTTCAACCCGGCGGCAGTCGCCACGCTGTGCAACGGCGGCATTATTGCGGGCGAAGGCAAAGTTGTGGCCATTGATGGTTCGTTCCAGCCCGAGGGCGCCGCATGGCTGGCCGCGCAAGCACTTCGCCTAACCGGCAGGCCGGTGACAGACGTGATCGTCACTCATTTCCATGCTGACCACACCGGCGGGCTGGCCGGCTACCAAAACGGCGCGGCAGGCCCTGAAATAATCGCCACGGCAACCACCGATAAGTTAATTTATGAACGCTATGCTGGGGCTAAACAAACACTGGAAGGCGCACAGTTCGCCCAGCCTGCCATCCGCCCAGTTATGCCCACCCGCATTATCACAGATGAAACCTCCATTATAACCATAGATCTGGGTGGTCGCACCATCCGGCTGCACCCCTTAAAGGGTCACACGCCAAGCGATCTCGCCATCGTAGTAGACGATGCCCCTGTCATATTTGCCGGGGATCTGGTTTGGGCCGGCTTGTTCCACAATTATGTCGACGCCATTCCTAGCCATTTGACCACCTCGGTTGAGCATTTGCTGGCCGACCCCAAACGCACGATTGTGACCGGGCACGGCTCAATCGCGAATGCAGGTGACCTGAGCAGCTATCTGCACCTGTTGAGGCTGGTTGAAGAAAAAGCCCGCGCTTCATATGAGGCTGGTAAAACACCGGCAGAAGGCGCAGCAGACTTTGTGGTACCCACATCACTGGGCACATGGCAATTGTTCAACCCGCGTTACTATGAAACCGCGTTTGAAGCCTGGCGCCGCGAGCTGGCCGGAGAGACCAGCTAAAAAAGTTAGCCGCGCGGTCACGGCAACGCCCCCATAAGAGTGACGGAAGACCACCTTTAATAAAAAAGGGGCTCATGCATTTGGATGGTATTTTTCTTTTTAGTCTTGCAAAAAAATGGCAGCCTATATGGGCTGCCATTTCCTTACTCAGAACATACAACTCGGTGCCGCTGGCTATGGAGGGGCCGCAACAAAGGTTGATTTCGATGTTCAGCTTAGAGGTCACCAGCTGGAACGTTTTTAATCTCACTCCAGTTAGTGTCAGCTTTCTCGATATTGCCTGGAATGTCTCTAACCCAAATGCTTTTCACATTGTTGTCCAGGTTCAGGTAAAGCGTACCATCAACCACTTTCCATACAGTCGGGTCGCCGATAAATTTCTTGCCAACCGCGGCACCGTAAGCGCAAAAGCCACCGTATGCAGGCAAATATTTTTCAGGGTTTGAAGCAAATTTCTTTTTGTTTTTTGCGTTGGTGAACAGATAGTTCACGCCGTCAATTGTAACAACATGGTTGCCGTTACCCTGAAGCGGCTTTTCACTATTGTGATAAGAAACAAGGTCATAACCCTGAAGGCCTACGACACTGTTTGCAACACTGTCGGCCGATACAAGCGTTGAGCCAGCGATTGAAAACGAAAAGAATGCCACAAGGGCAGTAAGGAAGTTTTTCATTTGGATTGTCCTATATGTTTGTCAAAATTGGAGTCTTTTGCTTGACCCAATGGAAACCGATCTGTTTCCTGTGAAATCTAAGTAAACCGATCTGTTTCTTTTGGCAAGTGGCAACTTCAATAGAACACGGAACTGTGATAAATAATAGATTATTGAATGTTTTCTAGCGCTGTGGATTCTTAGCGATGTGTGTTTAAACTTGCGATACAGGCCAATAATGGTTATTTATAGAAACTAATCTGTTTCTCAGGAGCATCTCATGCCCATAACTGGTCGGCGCGATCATATTATTGAAGTTGCCATTAGACTTTTTTGCGAACATGGGTTTCATGCAACCGGCGTTGATCGGATCATGCGAGAAGCAAAAGTGTCCAAGAAAACGCTCTACAATCATTTTCGTTCAAAAGATGAATTGATTTTAGCTGCGCTTCAAAAACACGACAGCGTCTTCCGAAATAATTTTGTCAAAGACGTAGAGCAATTTTCAAACACACCCAAAGGCCAATTGATTGCAATGTTTGATGTTGCAGAAAACTGGTTCTCCGATCAGAATTTTTTCGGGTGCATGTTTGTAAATGTCGTCGGCGAATATTCTGACTCTAATTCACCTATGCGAGACGTGAGCAAAAGCTTCAAGAAGATGATATGGCGGTATATTCACGACTTATGTTCACAAGCCGGCGTAACTGACCCCACTTCAATGGCCAACCAATTGGCGCTTTTGTTCGAAGGGGCCATCGTAACAGCACAAATCAGCGGCACCGCCCTAAGTGCAACCACTGCCAAAAATGTTGCCATTCAGCTGCTTACCGCGGACGACGCGAAAAAAACTAATTCATAATCTAAACGCCATTGCGCGCCTTCATCCTTTATGTCTTATTGGCGCCAATATTTTTGCTCAGAAAAAGGTAGTGCAAATGGCTGACCAAACTCTTTTCCTGCTTGAAGAACTGGTGAAAGCGGCGCGCCGCAAAGGTGCTGATGCTGCCGACGCGGTTGCGGTGGATGCCCGCAGCCGCGGCGTCAGTTGGCGCGAAGGCCAGTTGGAAGACGTTGAAGGGTCTGAAGGCGAGGACATCGGCCTTCGGGTTTTGATCGGCAAACAACAAGCCATGGTTTCCACGTCGGATAGGCGCCCGGAAAACCTGAAAGAGCTTGTAGAACGAACATTCGCCATGGCAAAGGCTGTACCTGAAGATGAATTTTGCGGCCTAGCCCCAGAAGAGAGACTGCACAAAGGCCCATTTGCTGAGCTGGACCTTTATGACGATACCGAAGTGTCCGCAGATACACTCAGGCAAATGGCGGCAGAAGCAGAGGATGCTGCCCGCTCTGTTGAAGGAGTTACCAACTCAGACGGTGCTGGCGCTAGCGCGTCAACTTGGGCGATTTCTCTGGTCACTAGCCATGGTTTTTCCGGTCATTACCGAGGCAGTAGCTTTTCAACTTCGGTTTCTGCAGTGGCCGGCAACGGCACGGGCATGGAACGCGACTATGATTTTTCCAGCAAGCGCCACTTTGAAGACTTGGCATCACCAAGTGAGATCGGACGGCATGCTGGTGAAAAGGCAGTCAAACGCTTGAACCCGACGAAAATCGATAGTGGTCAATATACCGTGGTATTTGATCCGTGCGAGTCCAAAAGCTTACTCGGCCACTTTTCTGGTGCCATATCCGGGGCTAGCGTGGCGCGTGGCACCAGCTTTCTGAAGGATGAGATGGCCCAGAAAATATTATCAAGCGGAATAACTATTGTTGATGACCCTCTGATTGTGCGCGGCTTGTCATCAAAACTGTTTGATGGTGAAGGCGTCGAAGTGAGTAAGGCAAACTTGGTGCAAGACGGTGTTCTTAAAAGCTGGCTATTGAATAGCGCCACAGCGCGTCAACTTGGCCTGCCGGTAACCGGTCACGGATCGCGCGGCACCTCTTCTGCCCCCGGCATATCATCAAGCAATCTTTACATGGAGCCCGGCACGCTTTCTCCTACCGAGCTATATGCGGACGTCAAAGACGGGCTGTATATCACCGAACTGATAGGCATGGGTGTGAACGGCGTTACGGGCGATTATAGTCGAGGAGCTGCAGGTTTCAGAATCAGAAACGGCAAACTGTGCGAGCCCGTCAGCGAAGTAACAATCGCCGGCAATCTTAAAGATATGTTTATGGCACTTGTGCCAGCATCAGACCTTGAGTTCCGCTACGGCACAAACGCACCGACAGTGCGCGTAGACGGCATGACGATCGCTGGCTCATAACTATTTAGTCGGAAGAAATGTATAAATTGCAATAAAGGCTAGACTGCCATGACGCCGCCCAGATCAAATGCTGCCGATGACAATGAAAAGTCTACTACTGACAGCATTGATAACGAAACCCTGATTAAGAAAGCCGCCCGTGAAGCGGGGCAAATTGCCTTGTCCTACTTCAAGCGCGAAATTCACACTTGGGAAAAGTCGCCCGACAACCCGGTTTCAGAGGCGGATATTGCTGTTGACAAGTTTTTGCAAACTACCTTGATGCAAGGTCGGGCAAGCTATGGGTGGCTGTCTGAAGAAACCGAAGATCAACCGGAACGACTTCAACGCAAAAATGTTTGGATCGTTGACCCGATTGATGGCACCCGAGCCTTTTTGGCTGGCCGTGACGACTGGGGCATTTCCGTTGCACTGGTACAAAATCGAAAACCCGTTCTCGCTGCCTTTTATGCCCCGGTTAAAGATGCTTTTTACTTTGCCCAAACTGGTAAGGGCGCAACAAAAAACGGCAGGAAAATCATTGCATCCCCTTGTGCTGACTTAAACCACGCCAGGATGATGGGAGACCCAACCGCCTTCAAAGCCAACAAGTTCTGGCCCGTGGCTTGGCCAAAGAGCATGATCGCTGAACAGGCCAATTCCATTGCCCTCAGAATATGTCAGATTGCCGACGCACAATTTGATTGCTGCGTTACCTTGCGTCCCAAAAGCGATTGGGATGTGGCGGCAGCTGACCTGATTTTATCTGAAGCAGGTGGAAAACTGGCAACAGGTGACGGAGTCGGCCTGGAGTTTAACCATAAAAAGCCATTGCATAAGCATATTGTGGCGGGCACAGCCCCTATTTTTCCCGCATTAATGGAAAGAGTGAAGCCTGCACTAGAACAATGGCGCCTAAGGCAACAAAACAGCTTGCATTAACCCTATTTTCGCTTTTCATCTGTAGACTTTAAGCGGGTGAAAAGTCAAAATCGGTGCAAGAATGCCAAAGATACTAAACAAACTTTGCAGTTCAGTAATGGCGCTTTTCATACTAGCGGGAATTTTAGGTGCCTCAAGCCAGAGTGCAACTGCGGAGAGCATTGAGCCGGAGGACCTAGATTTACTTTTGAATTCAATGCTGGATGCCAAATCGTCAGACAGTTTCCTTAGAATAAAAAATTTGGAACAGGTTTTCGACGGATCAAGCTCTCAAGCCGTTCAATGCGAAACCCTCAAGGAAATAATTTACCTATCAATAGATTCTGACGACGTAGGACGGCTTGAAAAATACGGCCCTGTAGCCCGCTCGCTTGCCGTGACCGCCGGCGACAATGAACTCAAAGTATACGGTGACCTGGCAATCGCGGCGCTTCACCAGAAGAATGGCCAACTGGAAGAAGCAGCAAGAAAAATTGCCACGGTAAGAGACTTTGCCCAATCAATGGACGATGAAAATAGCCTGTTTTTTGTGGACTCGCTGGATGCAATTGTTGGAATGGACAGCGGAAACCCCCTCCAAGGGTTAACCACTTTGACAAGTAGCACGCTGACACTACCAGATACATTGCGCGGCAATTGGATGCGCATACTGGCATATTCAACACTGGGTTATACATACGCTGGTCTTGGAGATGTTGACCATATTACGGAATATTACACTCAAGCACTCAAACTTTCTCAAGAAACCGGTATCGCCTTTGACCGATCATCCGTTCTATTCAATATTGCCATAACCCTACAAGATGCTCGCCAATTTGAGGCAGCGGAAAAGTATTTTCGCGCCATATTTGAATTGGCGGAGCAGAATAACCGATCCGAAACGAAGTTTTTTGCCTATGAAGGGTTGGCCTGGCTAAAATACGAGCAAGGTGATTATTCAAGCGCATTAAATTGGATTGATCAGGCAGTTAACGACACCAACACTGACCCGGAAACCAAGGCATATCTATATGATTTGGCCGCGGTTAGCCATGCTGAGCTTAATGAACCCACGCTGGCAAAAGAATATCTCCAGAAGTCTCAGCAAATTTTCGACACGCTTGATTTGGATTATGACCCCAGCGAGATGGCGATGCTGACCAATGCCTACATTTTGAGAGCGGAAGGGAAGTTGGAAGATGCCTTTACGGAGCTGAATAAAACCAGACGCATACAACTGGATCAACAGTCCGCAGAGTTTCTGGAAAGCGTGTCACACTTTCACGATAGTCTCGATTCGATGACTGCGCGCAGGCGGGCTGAGCTGGCATTGGCGGAAGCAAACTCAACCAACTCGAATTTGATCATTGTATTTTCGGTGGTGTTTATTCTGATGCTTATCGGCGCGCTGATAATGCAAAACAGGCATAACAAGGCGCTGATCGTATCTCGCATGCGCGCTGAACAAGCCAACCGCGCCAAATCCGAGTTCCTTGCAAATATGAGCCATGAACTGCGAACACCCTTAAATGCCATTCTGGGGTTTTCAGAAATAATGACTCATCGTTTGTTTGGCGACTTGGGGGCAAAACAATATGATGAATATGCCACGCATATTAATGAAAGCGGCAGATTACTGCTCGACATTATCAACGATATTCTCGACCTCTCGAAAGTGGAATCAGGCAAATTACAGTTGAATGATGAAGGGATAGACTTGGACTGTTTGATCAACGACACCTGTTCGCTGGTGGAGAACAAAGCATTAGCGAGCGGGATCACGCTCGAAATTTCATTGAACCCGGGCGCACGCTCAATGAAAGGCGACACACGCCTGATCAAACAAATCCTGCTCAATCTATTGAGCAACGCAGTAAAATTTACACCGATTGGCGGCACCATAAATGTTTCATCCAGGAAGTTGGAAAGTGGTGAGTTGGAGCTAGCCGTTCAAGACGACGGCGTTGGCATGAGCGAGCAAGATCTCGCCCTGGCCTTAACGCCGTTTGGCCAGGCCGGGTCCACGCTCACCCGTACTCACGAGGGAACCGGACTTGGCCTGCCGCTGGCCAGCACGCTGATGCAGTTACACGACGGCACATTAAAAATTGAGTCCGAGAAGGGCGTTGGAACAGTGGTTAAACTAATTTTTCCAGATAGCCGCCGGATCAAAAAGCCTGTCGCGGCAAACGAAAACCACGAAAATGCCTCTCGGAAAACACATCAAAAATAGAAACGTGTTCCAAAAATTACTCTGCCATTCCCTGCTCGCTGATCAAGCGAACTGTCGTCATAGGACAAGCTGAGCTCCACATCACCGACAAACACCGACAGGCCCACAGACCAATCCCAAAGATTATTTAGGTCACTGCGAAAATCCCGGCCGATACGACCTATAACCGTAATTGCAGGTAAGGTTGGCACCGGCACTTCAAGGTCTGCGAATGTATAAAAACTTTGGCTTTGCGGATTACTCCACCGTCCACCTGGTGCATAGGCTGCCCCTACACGGGTGAACGCGATACCAAAATCTCTGGAAATCGATGTTTTGAATTCAGGATAATATTGGCTGGTGTCTCCGTATATTGTGTCTAGCTCAACCGAAAAATTATAAACATAATCGCCGCGATCAAGCGCGTAGCCAGCAAAAAGCTCGGTGCGAAAATTACCACCATCAAGCGTATTGATTTTAGCCAAATCCAGTCCGGCATAAAAACCATTGTCATGGAATGCACCGATTGAAGCAACAACCCCAATGTCACCATCGGTCAGGGAAAGGCCTCGGTCCCGGACATCGCTTACACCACCTATATAACCATCAATCGAGAAGTCCGATCCATCGTCCTGCGCATGAAGCGCGCCACCACTGAACATAATTGGCGTCAATAACATTGCCCAAACTATTTTCACGCGCTTATTCCTTTTCCAACACCAACATAGGGTCCAGCCGAACGTTCTTCCAATTTATTCGCCAATCCACGTGCGGACCGTTTGCACGCCCTTTCGCGCCCACTGTTCCAATCGGATCGCCTTTAGCAACCCGTGCACCTTCCGTAACAGTAACCGAATCCATATGAAACAAAGTTGAAGTTACGCCGAGCCCGTGGTCAATAATAACGATGCCGCCTTCAAGCAGAAAATCCGATGCGGCAAGGCGGACCAAGCCGCCAGCAGGTGCCCATATCGGTGTGCCAATGTCAGCGGCAATATCAAGGCCGTAATGCGGACTGCGCGGCTCGCCGTTCAAAACTCTTTGGCTACCATAAAAGCCAGAAAACCTGCCCTCCGCCGGCTTCATGAAGCCATCAACCCACCTGGTTTCAGGCATCAGTACGGCACGGGCAGAGCGCACGCGGCCCGTTTCAATGGCCCGTCTTGCTTTCCACTCGGGTGGCGGCGTCACTGTCTTTGGCGGCAAGCCATTAACCCGTTCAATATCAAACGTGCGTGGTGCAATCGCAATTGTTTGTGTTTCCGAGTTGCCGTCACCCCGTCGATACTCCAGTTTAGCCGAAGCGCCGTAATCTCGGCCAAACCCGACCACAAAAGTGCCGTCACTGTGAACATCAACAATTTCTCCGTCGAGAAAAACCGTAGTGCCAGGCTCCACTTTGCCCCACAATAGTCCTCCTTGGGTCGCATCCCCGGTAAGGGCCGGAGCTGCAGCCATAACCGAATGCGACAAGGCCAAGCCAAGACAAACGGTTAGTCCGCGTAAAAAGTTCATTTTTTTCATCAACACTATTCTTCCCAGAAAAAAGGCAAAATCACGACAGCCGGTGGATCACACCTAAAAAAGCTTCCCTTGACGCAAATTTTGGAGGCCATCGCTTTTCGTCTTTTTTGTTTTAGCTGGTGTTTTCTTGGTTTGAGAGACGGCTTTGGACAGAGGCGATTGTCCCTCTCCAAGAATTTGGGCGTTTAACCCACCGTCGGCAAATCGTAACGCTACTGTTTGCCCGGTTTTTAAGCTTGAAGCTCTGGAAACAGGCAACCCTTTTTCATTTTCCACCAGAACAAACCCGCGCTCGAGAACCCGCTCAAACGACAAGCTATCCAGCACGCGGGCCGTAGACAAAAGCGCTTCTCGCTTGGCTCGAACAAGTCTGTCAAATGCCGGTCCAAGCCGCTCACCCAGCACATTTATATTCTTTGCTTGAAAGGAAACAGCCTGATTCAAGCGCCCCGGCGTTAAAGCGCCGCTGATACGGTTAAGCGCGCTTTCCTTACTGCGCGCAATATACAACAGCGCCCTGGGAAGCCGGTCGCAGAGGTCGTCAAAGCGTTGTTGTGCCATACCCAGGATATCAGGTGGTGTCGGCAAGGCCCGAACCAATGCTTCCAGTTTGTCCCGGCGACCTTGAATTATATTTTGTTTTTGCAGCGCTAAACGCCGCCCGGCATCGGTCAGGGTAAAGAGCAAATCCTCACGCACGGGAACCGCAAACTCTGCCGCGCCGGTCGGCGTTGGGGCGCGCAGGTCAGAAGCAAAATCAATAAGCGTAGTGTCGGTTTCATGACCCACCGCTGAAATCAGCGGAATGTTGCTGGCCGCGGCTGCACGCACCACAATTTCTTCGTTAAACGACCACAAGTCTTCAATCGAGCCACCGCCGCGTGCCACGATGATAACGTCCGGGCGCGGGACATCTCCGCCCGGCTTCAATTTATTGAAGCCGGCAATCGCACCCGCAATCTGATCAGCCGCAGCCTCGCCCTGTACCGCTACGGGCCAAACAACCACGCGGCGCGGAAACCGGTCATTCAACCTGTGCAGGATATCCCGAATAACCGCTCCTGTCGGCGATGTAACGACACCGATAACTTCGGGAAGATACGGAATCGGTTTTTTGACTGTTTCATCAAAAAGCCCTTCAGCGGCCAGCTTTTTACGCCGTTCATCTAGCAACGCCATCAGGGCACCCGCCCCAGCAGGCTCCATTTTCTCAACTACCATCTGATATTTGGACCGTGCGGCATAAGTTGTCAGCTTGCCAGTACAGACAACCTCAAGGCCGTCTTCGGGGCGAAAGGACAACTTTTGGGCTTGGCCACGCCAGCACACACCGTCCAGAACTGACTTGTCGTCCTTCAAAGCAAAGTACAAATGACCAGACGCTGCGTGCTTCACCCCTGACAATTCTGCCCGCACCCGAACGTATCCAAACTGATCTTCAACCGAGCGTTTGAGCGCGGAAGACAGGTCGGAAACACTATATTCCTGCACATTGGTTACAGGCCATTCATCAGTCATTTTTTCTGCCTTACCGCATAGGGTCTTGAGTGACGCCAAACCTATGATACAACAGACACTCTTTCAAGAAGTGACCAGCGGCAGAGGGTAAATAATGAATATTCTATTGATCGGATCTGGTGGACGCGAACATGCGCTTGCCTGGAAAATCAGCCAAAGCCCCCTGCTGAACACGCTATACTGCGCTCCGGGCAATGGCGGGATTGAAACAGTCGCCACTTGTATCGACCTAAACTGTGGAAATCATGCCGACGTGATCAAATTTTGCAGAGAACGCGATATTGGCCTTGTCGTCGTAGGACCAGAAGCGCCACTTGTCGATGGCATCGTCGATTCGCTGGCTGATGAAAATATTCCGGTTTTTGGCCCCAGTGCAGCAGCCGCCCGGCTGGAGGGCTCCAAAGGCTTCACGAAGGACATGTGCGCCCGATACAATATTCCAACGGCCGCTTATGGTCGTTTCACTGACTCAAACTCCGCTAAAGAATACATCGCCGAACACGGTGTTCCTACGGTTGTAAAGGCAGACGGCTTGGCCGCAGGCAAAGGCGTAATTATTGCTCAGTCTCTGGAGGAAGCCAACAGCGCCGTTGACGACATGTTTGATGGTGCTTTCGGTGAAGCGGGCGTTGAAGTGGTGATTGAAGAATTTATGGTCGGCGAAGAAGCAAGCTTTTTCGCGTTTGCCGATGGTACATCAACGCTGGCCCTTGCAACAGCGCAAGATCATAAGGCTGTGGGCGAAGGCGACACTGGCCCCAACACCGGTGGCATGGGTGCCTATTCGCCTGCTCCCGTCATGACAGACCAGATGATCGACCAGGTTATGGACGAAATTATTGAGCCAACAGCCGCTGCAATGTCGGATATGGGATGCTCCTACAAAGGAGTTTTCTTCGCCGGGCTTATGATCACAGAAACGGGGCCAAAACTTATTGAATATAATTGCCGTTTCGGTGACCCGGAATGTCAGGTCCTGATGATGCGCATGACGTGCGATATTGTGCCCTTGCTATTGTCAGTGGCTAATGAATCATTGGCGAGCCAATCAGTAAGCTGGACAGACAGTGTAGCCCTTACCGTTGTTATGGCGGCACACGGATACCCCGGCACTTATTCAAAGGGATCAGAAATCAAAAATCTCGACCTTGTTGCATCTGATAAAAATGTTGAAGTGTTCCATGCCGGCACCAAGAAAGAAGCTGGCAAGACTGTCGCTGTTGGCGGAAGGGTTTTGAATATCACTGCTCTTGGTTCGACCGTCGCTGGTGCCAAGGACCGCGCATATAATGCTGTATCTAAAGTTGACTGGCCCGAAGGATTTTGCCGCAGTGACATTGGTTGGCGGGCAATCAACCGCAGCTAATCTCTCGTTGGAAAGGCTAAGCTGAAGCCGCTAACGACGACGGTTCGCGCCTCTGACTTACTGCTTCCTTGGGAAAGAACACCGAAACGCGGGTGCCTATATCTGGTTTACTTTCAATCGACACTGTGCCGCCTAATTTCGCTGCAAAAGCAACCACAAGCGGCAGGCCCAGCCCTGACCCCTCATGCGACCGGCTAAGGCTGGTTTCGACTTGACCAAACGGTATCTTCGCCAATGAAATCTCAGTGGCGGTCATGCCGATGCCCGTATCTTCCACAAACAAACAAGCTCCGCCATCGCTTGTTCTCTCCAACACCAGTGAAACTTTACCACCAACGTTGGTAAATTTGACGGCGTTAGAGAGTAAGTTCAGGCCGATTTGCTTCAATAATCGTTCATCAGCCTCGAGCAAAACCTCGGAATCCAAATCGCATTTTATCGCAATCTGGGCTTCCACGGCGCGTTGCTGAACCAACCGCAGACACATTTCCAGGCAGGGAATTGGGTCCAGTGAACTGATGTGAGCTTCCAACCGGCCGGCTTCAATTTTTGATAGATCAAGAATGTCATTGATGATAGCCAGCAGATGAGTGCCGCTTCTATGGATGTCACTGGCATATTCCGAGTGTTTAGCCGCAAGAATTTCACCGCCTACCCCGTCCCGGATCAGCTCGGAAAAACCAAGTATGGCATTTAACGGTGTTCGCAGCTCATGGCTCATATTGGCCAAAAATTCAGATTTTGTTCTACTAGATAATTCTGCTGCGTCACGGGTGCGCTTTAGCTCGCGCGCATGGGACAATTCTTCCGTCACATCACGGCCAGTCATCAGCAACAATGGCTCCGATCCGCCGTCAATGCGCCGTGCAAATAGTCTAAAGTGACGGATAATACCGCCGCGGGTTTCCAAGGCGGCCGGAATATCCGTTAAGGACGCGGTTGTTTTCAATTCTTCAATAAAACGGTCAAAAAAGGTCGGCTCTGACCACATGCCAAGTTTACTAACATTATGCCCGAGAACACCTTCCTTCCGGTGACCAAAGATATTTAAAAACGCAGGGTTAGTATCGATCACCGTGTTGTCCGTTAACCGGAACAACAACATAAATTCGGGTGTTACATTGAAAATATTTTTGAACAGGCCTTTGTTAAGCCGCTGTTTATCACGGCTTTCAATTTCCGCCGTTATGTCATTCAGATATGCCACCAAACAGGGCTCCCCCGCCCAAGTGGACAGCGCCGCCCTACTGGACACCCAGATGTAACTGCCATCAAGCCTGACCAGCCTAAACTCATAGGTCGCAGGCATGTCTTCTCCTGCCATCCGCTGGGCATACATCTGGTTTATTCTCTCCAGATCATCTGGGTGAATCCACTCCTCCATTCGTTTCTGAAGCTGTGATGTATCGTCCGGTTCCGCTCCTAAAATCCTGAATATTGCGCTATTGGCAAAAACCACCTCATCTCCACAGCGAACGACGACACCTTCGGCTATGTTATCAAGCAACATTGCCTGTGCCTGAACATCAGCTTTGGGATGGTTGGAATAAGGATTGATAATCTCTGTCACGGATACTAATGGTCCCAAGTGAATCTGATTTGCCCCGTATTTTAGGGAGGAAATCTTCACAAATGGTGAACAAACATCCGCGAAAGCCTACGAAATTTTGGCGATATGGTGGTGTCAATTTCCAAATTTGCAGAAATTTCCACTCAATTCCTAATTCATGGGTTCAATTTTTGTCAGTGACTCCCATATATATTTGGTATATATCTAACAACACAAAGAAGAAGTGACAAAAGTCACTCAATAAAAACGACAAAAAAATTGCGAGGATAAAGTGAGGAAATTACTCAAAGTTGCTATGCCTATTATGGTGATAGCTGCGGGTGTCGGCTCTGTTATGGTGCTGGCAAGCGCAAAAGAAGCCCCTGAAAAAACAATTGAAGAGCCACGTCCTGTTTCGCTGCGTGTAGATAAAGTGCGTTCTGAACGCATCACTGTCTCCGTCGGCACCCAAGGTGAGGTTCGAGCAAAAACAGACATCAGCCTTGTGCCCCAAGTAGGCGGACGCATCGTGAAAGTGTCTGATTCCTTCGCGGAAGGCGGTAGTTTCAGCCCCGGCGAGACGCTCATTCAAATTGACGACGCAAACTATCTTTTGGCCGTTACAAGCGCTGAAGCCCGCGTTGCAGAAGCAGCAGTTCGGGTTGAACAGGAACTTGCTGATGCAAGTATCAAGGCCAAACAGTGGAAAGACTGGGTCGTTGACGGCGAACCAACACCGCTTGCTCTGAACAAGCCACAGGTGGCGGAAGCTCAAGCCAAACTTCGTGCTGCAGAAGCTGATCTTGAAAATGCCAGGCTCAACCTTGAACGTACGAAAATTAGAGTGCCTTTCGAAGGTCGTGTTCTGGAACGCAATATCGGCGTTGGCCAATTTGTATCCGTCGGTGCAACACTTGGACGCGTTTTCGCAACAGACACTGTTGAAGTACGCCTTCCGCTTACAGACGCACAACTAGGTGAACTGGCCCTACCAATCGGGTTTGTTGCAGAGCCAGGCGAAGCGCCGTCTGTTACCTTTTCTGCCAATATAGGTGGTGCAACACGCTCTTGGGCAGGTAAAATTATGCGCGTGAACGCATCAGTAGATAGTCAGACCCGGCTTGTTTACGCAATTGCCGAAGTCGAAGACCCATATGGTTCTGCGGCAGACCACGGCATGCCATTGGCAGTTGGTTTGTTTGTTACAGCCAGCATTCAGGGCGTAACACCTCACGATGCAATGGTTATTCCTCGCACCGCCCTACGCGGTGAAGACCGTGTATATGTTATCGAGAACGACAAGTTGCAGATCCGAACCGTAGAGGTTCTTTCAACCTCGGCTGAGCAAGTCATTGTGATGGCAGGCCTTAGCGCAGGGGAGAATGTGGTGACATCACCGGTTCGCAGCGTGTTTGACGGCATGGCAGCGCTCCCGATTGAGAGCACAGCCGGTCAAGCTGCAGCAGCATCAAGATAGGGGGACAGCATGAACGGTATTATTGAATGGTGGGCTCGCAATAAGGTTGCTGCCAACCTGTTAATGTTCGGTATTTTCATGGCTGGCATTATTGGCCTAACGTCTATGGAAAGGGAAATGTTCCCACAGGTTCGCTTCCCTGGCCTACAGATTGTTGTAGCATGGCCGGGGGCAGGACCGCAGGAAGTTGAAGAACAGATCGTCGCGAAAATTGAAGAATCTGTTCGCGATCTGGATAACATTGAGTGGGTACGTTCTTTTGCCGGTGAAAGCGTCGGTGAGATATACATCCTTGCTGAACAGAATGTCGACTTCACCCAATTTATGAACGATGTGAAAATTCGAGTGGACGGCATTTCATCGCTGCCACGCGACATTGAGCCTCCGCGCGTTCAGCAATGGGTTAACCGCAATGAATTTATTCGCATCGCGGTGTCTGGTGATATCGGAGAGCGCGAACTAAAACGCCTGTCTGAACAACTGAGACGTGAAGCAGCCCAATTGCCTGCCGTTTCCATCGTTGAACTTTTCGGCGTTCGACGCGAAGAAGTCTCAGTGGAGGTCAGTGAAGAATCGCTGCGCCGCTATAATATGAGTTTCGCGGAAGTTGCTACTTCTATTCGCAACAGCTCGTTTAACTCATCCGGTGGTTCGGTCCGAACCGAAGCAGGTGAAATTCAAATCGCCACCCGTGCGATGGCCGATACGGAGAAAGAATTCGGCGAAATTATCGTTCGGCAGAATTCTGACGGTGCCACAATCCGGGTTAAGGATGTGGCAACAGTTGTCGATGGTTTTGAAGATAATGAGATTCTGGCGACCTTGAACGGAGAACAAGCAGTTCTTCTACAGGTCATGACCACCGATATTATGGACATTGTGACCGCGTCTGAATCTGTGACAAAATGGATTGAAGAACGCCAGGAATCACTGCCTGCCGGTGTTCAACTAACTTTATGGACAGACATGAATGAGGCTTTTGAAGGCCGAATGAAAACAATTGGCAGTTCTGCCTTTTGGGGCCTGATACTGGTGCTGATTGTCTTGTTGCTTACACTGCGGCCCAAGGTTGCTTTCTGGGTTGCCGTTGGCATTGCGACGGCATACGCCGGGGCATTCATTTTCTTGCCAAGCTTGGGTGTTTCGCTCAACATGCTCTCGACATTCGCCTTCCTGCTTGTGCTGGGGATCGTGGTAGATGACGCTATTGTTGTCGGCGAAAGTATCCATACGGAAAGTCAAAAAACTGGCGGCGGCATTACCGCGGCCGTGTTTGGCACCCAGCTGGTGGCAAAACCAGTTATCTTTGCGGTTCTCACCACCATCATCGCGTTTTTGCCGTGGGTCTTCATTGACGGCTCTACAAGCGAATTTACCCGCAATATTACATGGGTTGTGATTACTGCGCTTGCATTCTCACTAGTAGAATCAATTCTGATCTTACCTGCGCATTTGTCATCATTGAAACCGAGGGAAAACCTTGGCAGATTTGGGCGCTTTCAAAAGTCCATTGCGGAAGCTATTACCAATTTCGCTCAAACTAAATACCGCCGTATTGGCCAGTGGGCGATTGCAAATCGGTATCTGACCTTCTCCATATTCGTTGCGGTTTTGATCATTGGTTTTGGCATGTTTAGCCTGGGATATGTAAAGAAAAGCTTTAACCCTGAATTCGAATCTGACGAGATTACTGTCACTGTTGAGATGCCAGAGGGCTCGCCGTACAGCCGGGCGCTTGAAGTATTGACGCAATTGCAAGATGCAGAACGCGCACTGGTTGAGGAAGTGAATGCCAGAACTGGCGGTGAAGGTAAGTTGATTGAAAACTGGTACACACGCTCTCGACGCGATAGTGTGTTGGCTATCGTCAAGCTGGCACCGCCAGAAGTTCGTGACATGTCTACCAAGGATGCATCAATCCGCCTTCGCGAATTGATGGGCGAAATTCCAGACGCAAAACTAGTGACTGTGCGCTACGAAGACGGCAACAATGACCCAGGTTTTGAACTTTCAGTTCGTCACCCTGATCTTGACCTTCTTCGAGAGGCTGTAGCTGATATCGAAGAAAAATTGCGCGAATACGACACATTGTATGATGTGCGTAATAATCTGGACAGTGCGTCAGAAGAAATTCGTCTGACCATGAAGCCAGGTGCCGAGAAACTCGGGCTAACGCTTTCTGAAGTGTCGCGCCAAGTACGGCAGGCCTATTTCGGTGAAGAGGTTCAGCGAATTCCGCGTGAAGGCCAGGACGTCAAAGTTATGGTGCGTTATCCGGTTTCATCACGCCGGTCTATCGAAAGCCTGCAACACTTCCGCGTGCGGACAACCGATGGCCGCGAAGTACCGCTGACGTCAATTGCAAATCTGGAATATGCGCCCGGCATAACACGCATTGTTCGCTGGAACATGAACCGTGCGGCTCGTGTTAGTGCAGACATGAAAGAAAATGTTCGCCAAGATATCATGGAAGACCTGAATGAAAATTTCTTCCCTGATTGGGAGAGGAAATATCCGGGCATTATTCGTGGCAGCATCGGCCAGGCCGAGGGTGAAGCGCGGTTTGTGAAGCAGGTAATGGGTCTGTATCTAACAGCCTTCTTCGCCATGTATATGCTGTTGGCCATCGCCTTCAAGAGTTACTGGCAACCACTAGCCATCATGATTGCGATACCATTCGCGTTTGTTGGGGCGGTTTATGGTCACATTGCAGTCGATATGACAATGGCAATCTTCAGCTATTTCGGCATCGCTGCGGCAGCGGGAGTTGTGATCAACGACAACCTCGTGCTGGTGGATTACTGTAACCGCTTAAGAGAACGCGGCATGGATATCCGTGAAGCTATCGTCGAAGCCGGCGTAGCGCGTTTCCGGCCAATCCTGCTGACCTCGGTCACCACCTTTGTTGGCCTGATGCCGATGATGCTGGAGCGTTCTATTCAGGCGGCTTTCCTTCAGCCTATCGTGGTTGCATTGGCGTCCGGTGTTGTGATTGCCTTTTTCGTAACGCTTTTGATGGTACCGTCTCTATATGCCATTGGTGACGACATTGGCAGGCTTGCTGGTAATGCGAAACGACGGGTTCTAAAGCCTTTCGCCACCGGTAAAAAAGCTGCGCCCACGCAGGCTGAATAACGCCTCTAAATAGCTTTGTAGAAAAACAAAGGGCTGCCGGTTTTTCGGCAGCCCTTTTCCGTGATGGCAGCAAATTTATTTTACAAAGGCCAGCCGAGCCAATTTCTGGATTTGGGCCTTATATTGATCCTCTGACCAATTGCACTCCAAGGTTAACTGCTCCCAGTTACGCACAGACAAGATTGCCCACAACATATCAGTGGCCTGCTCCACCGAATAGTTACTCGATAATTGCCCGTCTCTATCCAGAGCATGAATAGCGGCCGCACAGCCATGGCGAACCGCCAGCATCCGGCCGTTCCACGCCGCAGCCGCCTCCGCGTCAGTTTCCTGGAGGCCTATTAATGCTTTTGCAACGCCGTAAATTTCTGGAATATAATCCGCCCAAGCGTCAACAAATGCGGTCAGTCGAGATATACCATCTGGGGCATTGCGGCTAGCGGCAAGCCGTTGATCAATGCCTTTGACTTCATCAAGATACAGCGTGGTCGCCACCAACAGGTCGGTTCGGGTTTTAAAATGAAGATACAGTGCCTGCCTTGAGACACCAGCAAGCTTTGCAATATCCGACATACGAGCGCTTTTACCCTGACCTTCCTCCAAAAGTTGCCGGGCGGCAACGAGTATTCTGCGTCTTGTATCCATATTTTTTGACATTCTTCAACCTCTTTACTTGACATAATGTAAAGTAATTCCCACATGCCGCTTTGTCAACTTGACATAGTGTAAATAAAATCAAAAAAATAGGAGACAGCAATGCATACCAACCCACACACAGCACCTATTCTGTTAATCGGCGGTAACGGAAAAACCGGAAGCAAGGTTGCTCAGAAACTAGCCGGAAAAAGAATACCGACCCGTATTGTTTCACGGTCAACTGAAATACCGTTTGATTGGCACACCCCTGACACGTGGGCCAGCGCACTAGAGGGTACAAGTGCCGCCTACATCACATTCCAACCAGACTTGGCCGTGCCGGGTGCGGTTGAAACAATCGAGGCATTCGCCAGCGTTGCCTTATCGCTGGGAGTAAAACGATTAATACTACTATCCGGGCGCGGTGAGGAAGAGGCACAAAGGGCCGAACAAGCACTGCAAAATTCAGGCGCAGACTGGACCATCGTTAGAGCCAGCTGGTTTGCCCAAAACTTTAGCGAGAGTTTCCTGCATGATGCCATCATGGAAGGACAGGTTACAGTTCCAGTTCATATAGCAACAGAACCATTCATTGACACAGAGGACATTGCCGATGTGGTTGTTGCTGCCCTCAGTGACCCCGCGCACATTGGAAAGCTGTATGAAGTAACCGGACCGAAATTGTTGAGTTTCGAAGAAGCTGTCAGTGAAATTGCTTCTGCAACCGGCAAGAACATCAAATACCAGCAAGTGCCTCTTGACCAATATGCTGAGGCGGCAGCGTCTAGCGGTGTACCAGAAGAACTTGTCTCACTCATCATGTTCCTTTTTTCAACGGTGCTTGATGGCCGCAATCAAAACATCTGTAACGGCGTTGAGCAAGCTCTGGGCCGTCCCGCCACTGATTTTACTTCATATGCACAACGGGCAGCCTTGTCCGGCGCCTGGGGAGTCTAATAATCATGGAAACATTTTTCACGGCAACACTGTGGGTGGCTGCGATCGGGTGCGGGCTAATGGCCGGGGTTTACTTCACCTTCTCTGCGTTCGTAATGCAGGCCTTTGCGGCTATGCCTACACCTAGTGCAATCAAAGCGATGAATTCGATCAACAAAGTTATCGTATCATCGGCCTTTCTGCCACTGTTCTTCGGCACAACAATCGCCGCCGTTCTGCTGATTGGTCAAACCCTGTACACGGTTTCTCTTGCCCAAGAACCCTACTCCATGCTTGGCGGAGTCATCTATCTGATCGGGATGTTTTTCTGCACCATTGCATTCAACATTCCGCTGAACAACCGGCTTGCTGCTCTCGATCCTGACGCAGCCGAGGCAGAACAAGTTTGGCAACATTATGCCAAGGTCTGGACGCGCTGGAATCATATACGCACGTTGGCATCAGTGACGGCAAGTCTCTTGTTTACCTACGCGCTTTCAATCTCATAAAACCGGCGTTTTCCGAGGCTAAAACCTTTAAAACAATAAATTAAACGATAGGTAATTATCGATGAAAACCATAACAATAATAAGAATTAACCTGTTATTTGCAGGCTTATTGGCCACTGTAATTGGCACTCTAATCCTTGTAGCTCCAGTTATATTTTATGAGGGCTATGATATTGACTTGGCAGGCAAGGTAGATTTGCTGAACGAGACGCGAGCTTCTGGTGGTGGGCTCCTAGTATACGGACTGCTGATAACATTCGGGAGTTTTCTCAAACCGCTAATGTTTTCCGCAGCGATCGCTTCTACCTGTCTTTATCTTTCCTACGGATTTTCGCGCCTTATCAGCATAACTCTGGATGGCGTGCCGACAACCGGACTTGTCCAAGCGATGATACTTGAAATTATTGTCGGTTTAGCCTGCGCTTTGTGCACGCTTACTTACTACCGCATCAGTAAGCAGCAGCATAGGCGCCCGGTCTACGCGGATCAGCAGAGCCCGCGATAATACCGTCAGGACGGCGGATGATGGTCATGGTGGCACCAAGCACACGTTCCCCTTCGTTGTACGACGCAACAGCGCTCACGCTGTGCCCCATAGCTGCCAGAATTTGGCGTGTGTCAACCGAATGACCTGGCTCAAGAATAAGCCTGTCAGGAAACCACTGATGATGAATGCGCGGCCGCGCCGTGGCCGTTGCTGCATTCATGTCAAACTCCATCACATTCAGCACCGTTTGCAAAACTGCCGTGATGATGGTTGAGCCACCTGGGCTGCCAGTTGCCATCAAGGGTTGACCATTTTTGAACAGCATCACCGGCGTCATTGAACTCAGCGGGCGCTTGCCCGGCTCAATTGCGTTAGCCACGCCGCCAATAAGACCAAAGCCATTCGGCGTGCCGGGTTTGGCAGAAAAGTCGTCCATTTCGTTATTGAGCAGGAAGCCTGCACCTTCCACAGTGCGCCCATTGCCATAACTAAAATTCAGCGTGTAGGTGTTTGAAACCATATTGCCTGCAGCGTCCATCGTGGAGAAATGAGTGGTGTCCTTGCTTTCATCAGGTAGGTCTGGTGCCGGCGCAATTTCGGTGGACGGCGTCGCCGCGTCCAGCTTGATCTTGCCGCGAATAGTACCCGCGTAACCTTTGTCGGTTAGTGCTTTCACGGGCACATTGAAAAAGTCAGGGTCACCCAGATATTTAGAGCGGTCAGCATAAGCATATTTCATGCTTTCCGTTAACCGGTGAATATAACTGGCGCTATTATGGCCCAGCGATTTCATATCCCAGCCTTCGAGCACATTGAGCATCTGAACCACATGAACACCGCCTGATGACGGTGGTGGCATCGCTACAACGCTATAGTCGCGGAAGGTGCCAGTAATCGCGCTGCGTTCCTTGGCAACATAATTCAACAGGTCTTCGTGACGAATCAAACCGTCGCTGGCCTTCATCGTGTCAACAATGCGGTCCGCAACCCAACCCTGATAAAAGCCTGCGGCACCTTTTGCTGCAATCTCTTTCAGAGTTTTCGCCAGGTCAGGTTGCTGGAACAGCTCACCCTGCTGATAGGCACTACCATCGGCCTTGAAGAATTGCTTCAAGCTGGCTGGGTCAGCCCCCAACCGTTGCCGGTAGCGCGACAGCGACGCCGAAAGCGCCCAGTTCATGATGAAACCCTCATCCGCCAACCGGATAGCCGGTGCCATCACGGTAGATAGTGGCAACGCACCGTATTTTGCTTGCGCCTCCGTCAGCCCCATCACGGTGCCCGGCACACCAGACGATTGCATACTAAAACGCGCACGTCTGTTATCAACATCGCCCTCGGCATTCAGAAACATATCGCGTGATGCCGCCTGCGGTGCCATTTCGCGGTAATCCAGCGCAATAACCCGGTCTTCCGATTTCAGGTAAATCAGCATAAAGCCGCCGCCGCCAAGGTTACCAGCCTGCGGGTGCGTAACCGCCAAGGCAAAACCTGTCGCTACAGCGGCGTCAACCGCGTTTCCACCCATCTTCAGCACATCCAGCCCGGCATTGCTGGCATGTGTGTCCTGGCTCACCACCATGCCCTTACGCCCTAATGTTGGGTGGAACTGCGTATTGTATGTAATGATCGGTGTCGCTGTCTGAGCAGTGATACCGCTCGCCATACCACCCAGCAACAAAAGGCAAATAAACAGGGAAGACAAAATACGCATAGAAAGGCTCCGGTCATGCCATTGAAGAATTACCAACGGCAGATTGCTAAATTTAAATGCACTTTAGCCATTCCTGCATATTTTTCTATAACGATATACAAAATGTTACTGGTGCGGTTGTTATCGAGGTTTTAGGTTAATCATTGACTGCCCCTAACAATTGGAAAACAAATGACCCGCAATCCAACCGTTACCATCGTGCAGGAGCCACCGGTTTTCCTGAATCTGGATGCCAGTGTGGAAAAGGCTGCCGGTCATGTAGAAAATGCAGCAAAAGAAGGCGCAAATATTGTCGCCTTTGCCGAATGCTGGTTGCCGGGCTATCCGGTGTGGATAGACTTTGCACCGAGCGCGGCAATTTGGGACGAGCCGGGTGCCAAAGCTCTGTTCCGTCTGCTTGCCGACAATTGTGTTGTGATGGGCGATAAATTTCTAAAGAAGCTGCAAAAGCAAGCCGACGAGCTTGGTGTTTATATTGTTATGGGCGCGCAGGAACGTGCAGGTGCAACGCTCTACAACACCATATTTACCTTCGCACCGGGTACGGCTGCCCCCACCCCACACCGTAAGCTGGTGCCAACCTATACGGAGCGTTTGGTTTGGGGCCGCGGCGACGGCTCTATGCTCAACACGGTTCCAACACCTTGGGGGAGTTTGGGCAGCCTGATCTGCTGGGAGCATTGGATGCCGTTTGCCCGCGCGGCGATGCACGCCCAGAACGAAATTTTGCATGTTGCCCAGTGGCCAATTGTCAAAGACATGCATCAGGTGGCAAGTCGCCACTATGCCTTCGAGGGCCGCTGTGCAGTGGCGGCGGCTGGCTCAATCATGACAAAAGACAACATTCTGGAAGGGTTTACTTCGCTAAGGGCAAACGAGCCCGCGGCGCAGGCAATGCTGGCATCCATGCCGGGCGGCGACACCGGTTTTATCCACAACGGTGGCAGTGCCATAATTGATGCCAACGGTGATTATCTAGCCGAGCCGGTATTCGATAAGTGCGGCTTGGTAAGTGCACTGATTGACCTGACCAAACAACGCGAGGCATGGCAGACACTGGACACTGATGGCCACTATAGCAGACCAGACATTTTTGAATTGAGCGTCAACACTTCGCCGCAACCGGGTGTGAAGTTTGAAGACAAGCCGTAATTTCGATGGAAAATTTATTGAAATGACCTAATCATTGCCTGCAGGGCGCGGTCATAGTCACCCGGTTCAGTACAAACATCCAAAATGGCTAAACCATCAAGCATACCCAGTATCATCGCGGCCTGTGCCTTTCGCTCCAATGGGTCTTCAGTTGTCAGCCGCCCCTCAATCCAGAGAATAAATCCTACGGCAATGGCCTTTGATAATTTTGAAAATGGCTCCTCGCCTCTAATCGCCGCAGCGCTAATCTCGACACCAAGACGCATATAGGGCCTGAAGGCATCGCCGCTTATTATGTTAGCGGCACGGGCAAACAATGCGCTTACTTCAAAAAGCTGCCCTTCGGGTATCGCAGCATTCATTTCCACGGTCATTTTTTGCGCCAAATATTCAAGCACTACGGTCAATACTTCCGCTTTATCTTTAAAATAATAAAGCAACATGCGGTCGCTGATGTTCGCAGAAGCTGCCAATTGCCGCAAGCTTGTCTTGGACAAGCCCGCAGCCAGAATATGACGCGCGATTTTCTCAACCGCCTGATTTCGCTGTTTTAATTTGGTTGCCATATTTTTCTTGTAGCGAATGCTACATTGTTATACAAGTATGTAGCGATCGCTACGGAGAATAATAATGAACACCACACACCGAGAAGAGTTTTGCGGCCTGCCTTTTTCCAGAAGGCAAACAGGTTTGCTTATAATTCTGGGGGCCATTTTGTGGCTTGTGGCAGCACTGATACTGAAGGCGCTGGCACCAAGCGGTATTTATGAAGGCTCCGCACAAATCATTCTTTATGCTTTGATTGTTCCCGGCACCGTGCCGTTTCTTCTGGCATCGCTAAAAGTAGCAAGCATAGAACGCCCATCCAGTTTCGCCGCCGTAGCGCTTATGACCATGTCGGCAATGTTGTTGGACGGCATTGCTCTGGCATGGTTCCCATTTTTATATGGCGGCGACGTTGCATATGTTGCGGGCGCAGGTGCAGCAATTCTATGGGGTGCGGGTGTTGGGCTAGTGTTGGCTCTGTTTGTCAACCGCGCAAGTTAATCGACAGTCTATGACGGAAGGAACATATCAATATGAACGCACTTAGAGTTTTGTTAGCCGCAATGTTTATTACCATTATGGTTTATACAACCATTGTTATGAACAATCACGGTGCCGACCTGATCTCTGTTTTCTTCGGAGACATGCGGGCAATGACCTGGCCGGGCCAATTCAACACAGACTTTATGGGCTTCCTAATCCTGTCCGGCTTGTGGCTTTCCTGGCGGCATCACTTTACACCAGCAGGCTTGGTGCTTGGTCTATTCGGGCTATTTGGCGGCATCATGTTTTTGGCCCCCTATCTATTGGTCGTAAGCTTTCAGGCAAACGGCGATATCAAGGAACTGATGTTAGGAAAAACCCGCGCAAACAGTTAAGCCGGCGTTAGCAAATAAGCCACGTGCCAAACCGGTAAAGCGAGAAAACCGGGGTTTCCCGGTGTTCATAAATTGAGCTTAGCTTCGCTATTTTTTCGCTTCCATCTCAGCACGCACGCGGCTGCCCGGCACGACAAACTCAAGCCGATTACCTGACGGCTCCCTAATCATCATGTGGGTGCTTGGACCCTGCCCCATAAACTCTGGTGCAAATTCAATCACAAGGCCTTCAACCGCCAGAAATTTCTGGTGCAGCTCGTGCAGGGCCTTCAGGCTTTTTACTGTGAAAGCAAGATGGTGCAGGCCCACATTATTTTTACGGTTAAATTCAACCGCGGCGGCGGGGTCCGTTACCCGCCAAAGGGTCACGAATGAGTTGCCGTCCGTGACAAAAACTGCAGGATAATCAGGGTCGCCGCCTGCAGTGCGCCAACCGAGCGTGTCCGTGAAAAAGGATACTGAACGGTCCAGGTCTTTCACTGCCAAGCCGATATGGTTGATGCCTTCAGTAACAACAACATTTTCATCCTGCGCACCAGCAGGCACATGCGACACGGTCAATATTAAAGCAGTAAAAAGAGCCTTAAACAGACCTCTAAGTGTATGATTTATATATTTCACTTTTCTTCCCCCACTAAAAAGGCCCCGCAATGCGGAGCCTCAAAAAATTTAGCCTTACTCGTTCAGGCCAACAACCTCAGGATAATTCTCATCGGCTTTGACAATAAAGCCAGGAATGTCAACTTCCCACTTGGCTTTAATTTTGGCGTCATAATTTAGATACAGCTTGCCATCGACGATTTTCCACTGATCCGGATCGCCGCTGGCTTTATAACCGCCTGCCATTGCCCAAGCGCAGTAACCGCCGTATTGCGGGGCATATTTGGATGGGTCAGCCAGAAACTTGTCCAGGTTTTCCTGGCTCGAGAAACGCCACTTTGTATCCATATATTCGGTTTGGAATTTCTTGCTGCCCTTCACTGGTTTGCCTTCTGTGAAATAGGCAACAGTGTCATAGCCGCTAACAGCGTTACTGCTGAAAATCCCGGTGTAAATTGGCTCGTCCGCTGCAGTGGCCGCTCCGGCCGCAACGATGCTGCCAAGTCCAATGAACACAGCAGTAATGAAAGTTTTAAAAATTTTGCTCACGACACTAGCCCTATCTGTTGAAGTGATATTTGATTAAATTGGTAGCCTGCATATACGCGCAATTCTGCGGTTAATCACTTCAAGTTGGGTAAACCTTTTGTGTAATCCTTGCGAGTATTTGGCCAAAAAAGCTCAAAATCTGGAGAAGTTCTAGTGAAAATGGGAATCAAATGCGCCGAAATTAGAGTCAAACTGGCAAAAATTAGAATTTTAGTCGCCCAAAACTGCTTTCAAACGAGCCAGTTCATCTGGATCCAGTTTAAGAATTTCTTCGAGCACTTCCTGGGTATGCTCACCAAGTTTCGGTGGCGGCCGGTTATAGGCAACCGGGGTTTTGGAAAATTGCATAGGGCTGGCAACTGTCGGCAAGGTTTCACCGTTACCGCGAGCGATGGCCTTTGACATTTCGCGCGCAACAACCTGTTCGTTTTCAAACACGCGTTTCATACCGTTGATCGGTCCGCCGGGCACGGTGTGATCCTCCAGCAATTCCACCCATTGGTCGGTGGTGCGCTGAACCATAATTTTTTCGAGCAGTGGAATGAGATTACCGCGATTGGTCACTCGTGCAGGATTGGTGCGAAACCGCTCATCTTCAGAAAGATCATTCATGCCAACGGCCGCACAGAAACGCTCAAACTGACCGTCGTTCCCGATCGCCAAAATCATATGACCGTCCTTGGTGGCAAAGGTCTGGTATGGCACGATACTAATATGAGCATTGCCCATTCGGGTGGGTTCATTACCCGAGATTAAATAGCCCAGCGCCTGATTTCCCATCACCGCAACCTGGGTGTCCAATAGCGACATATCAATATGCTGACCTTCGCCGGTTTTGTCGCGGTGATGCAAGGCCGCAAGAACACCAATCACACCGTAAAGCCCGGTAAACAAATCCGCTGTGGCAATGCCGGTTTTTTGGGGGCCACCACCGGGCATGTCGTCACGCTCGCCGGTCACACTCATCATACCGCCCAAGCCCTGTACCAAAAAATCATATCCAGGCCGGTCGCTATAAGGACCGGTTTGACCAAAGCCAGTGATAGAACAATAAATAAGCCGCGGGTTCACCGCTGAAAGGCCTGCGTAATCAAGCCCGTATTTCGCCAGGCCGCCTACCTTGAAATTTTCAACCACAATGTCGCATTCCGCTGCAATTTGGCGGATCAACGCCTGTCCGTCAGTAGTTGCCATATCAATGGCGACTGAGCGCTTGTTGCGGTTGGCCGACATATAATAGGCCGCCATGGTTTCGCCCGGCGTTGCCCGGCTTTCAAAAAACGGCGGGCCCCATGCGCGGGTGTCGTCGCCGCTGCCCGGTTTCTCAATTTTGATAACGTCCGCACCCAAATCACCCAGCGTCTGGGTCGCCCAAGGCCCTGCAAGCACGCGGCTCAGGTCAAGCACACGAACGCCAGCAAGCGGCCCGGTTGAATGTGGCCCTTCTGTCATGCCTAGAAAAACGCCTGCAGGCCCGTTTGCGCCCGCCCAAGAATTAACGTGTGAATATCGTATGTACCCTCATAGGTGTTCACCGTTTCCAGGTTCACCATATGGCGCATCACATGATACTCGTCCGAAATACCATTGCCGCCGTGCATGTCGCGGGACATGCGCGCAATATCAAGCGCCTTGCCGCAACTGTTGCGTTTGATCATTGAGATATTCTCTGGTGCTGCGGTGCCCTCGTCTAGCATACGACCCACTCGCAAGCATGCCTGCAGCCCAAGGGTGATTTCAGTTTGCATGTCTGTGAGTTTTTTCTGCACCAGTTGGGTTTGCGCCAACGGCTTGCCGAACTGCTGACGATCCAGCGTATATTGCCGCCCTGCATGCCAGCAAAACTCTGCCGCGCCCAGCGCACCCCATGCAATGCCGAAGCGCGCCTTGTTAAGGCAACCAAAGGGTCCGCCAAGGCCGGTAGCATTCGGCAGTAAATTTTCTGCTGGCACAAACACATTGTCCATGACAATTTCGCCGGTGATCGACGCCCGCAGCGACAGCTTGCCCTCAATCTTGGGCGTCGTGAAACCTTCCATGCCGCGCTCAAGAATGAAGCCGCGAATAATACCGTCCAGCTTGGCCCATACCACCGCAACATCCGCGATCGGGCTGTTGGTGATCCACATTTTATTGCCGTTAAGGCGGAACCCACCGTCCACTTCCTCTGCCCGGGTCAGCATGCCACCCGGGTCAGATCCATGATCAGGCTCGGTCAGGCCAAAGCAACCAATCCACTCGCCAGACGCCAGCTTGGGTAAATATTTCTGCCGCTGTTCCTCAGTACCGTATGAATTGATCGGGTGCATCACCAAGGAGGACTGCACGCTCATGGCTGAGCGGTAGCCACTATCAACCCGCTCCACCTCTCGGGCAATCAGGCCGTAGGCCACATGGTTAACCCCGGCGCCGCCGTATTCTTCCGGAATAGTGGCCCCGAGCAAACCCACTTCGCCCAGTTCTGTCATAATGTCGCGGTCAAACACTTCGTTGCGGTTGGCTTCAAGGATACGCGGCATCAATTTCGACTGGCAAAAGTCATGAGCGCTAGCTTGAATAAGCCGTTCTTCTTCACTGAGTTGCTCATTTAGGAGAAACGGGTCTTCCCAGTTGAATTTAGCGTAGCCAGCCATGACGATGTACCCTTGTATATGCGAACACTTGATTGCCCGCATATATATCGTAAACCGCGTGCAATGCCATCAAAAACCCAATAAAAATACCGAAAATATAGGGGCCAATTGATATAGCGATATCTGACTTGCTGACCCCTTTGAACCGCCGGGTTTCGGCCTAGCAACAATGAAACGACTTAAATAGTTGAGTAGACAACAGTAGCTATATATGTTGACACTGAATTGGGGAATTCGGAGCAGGAAATGAACGACTGGTTAGCGCCAATCAAGAATAAATATTCGCAAGATCAAGGTTTGCCCAAAATGTCTGACGAGCAGCAAGCTTTTCTGACGCGCTGGATTAGTCGAAGCGCCGATCTGGATGGTGGCATCCCCTCCCGCGCTGACTTCCCACCTAATAAATTCGCCAAGTTAATGTCGAATGTCATTGTTTTTGATGTCCTTCGCGACCCGCTGGATTTTCATTTCCGCCTTATGGGTACGGGCGTTCGTGAATACACCCACAAAGATTTCACCGGTAAAAACCTTTCTGACCTTGTTGACAAGGGCCCCGGCAGCAAACGCTGGACCCAACTCCAGTCCGTAGTTGAAAAGAAAGAACCTCTGTACGAATCGTTGCCGTATGTTGGGCCCCGTGTTTCAATCAAATCGGCGACGGTATTACTCGTCCCAATGGCTAAAGACTATCAGAATATTGATAAGGTTTTTCAGGTGACAAATTTCATTAAACGCCAGCCCATTGTTTTGGAAAACGAATTCTAGGAGATTGCCACAAACTTGACTGCCTTATATTTAGGCGCTTTCACAATAGCCTTTCTGCTGAAATCCATCAAACGCAAAAAAGGCCGGGAACATCAACTGAACCCGGCCATTCTATTATTTGGTTAAAGCTACCCTACCAGATGGAAATACGTTCTTCCGGCGGCAAATAGAGGGCATCGCCTTCTTTCACGCCGAATGCTTCATACCATTCATCCATATTGCGCACGACACCGTTCACCCTAAATTCGCCCGGTGAATGTGGATCAGCTTTCAATAGGCTGATCAGTGCCGCGTCACGAGTTTTGCGCTTCCATACCTGCGCCCAGGCCAGGAAGAAGCGCTGGTCACCGGTAAGTCCGTCGATAACGGGCGCTGGCTCGCCGCCGAGCGACAGCTTGTAAGCGTGATAGGCCATTGATAAACCGCCTAGGTCACCGATATTTTCACCGAGAGTGAAGCGGCCATCAACAAAGTTTCCAGGCACTGGCTCAAACTTGTCATACTGGGCCGCAAGTGCGTCAGTTTTCACATCAAAATTGGCACGGTCTTCATCCGTCCACCAGTTGCGCTGAATACCCTTGCCGTCAGACTTGGAACCCTGATCATCAAAACCATGGCCCATTTCGTGGCCGATCACCGCGCCGATACCACCGTAATTAACAGCAGCGTCTGCATTCGGGTCAAAGAATGGTGGTTGCAGAATGGCAGCTGGGAAAACGATCTCGTTAAACTGAGCATTATAATAGGCATTCACCGTTTGAGGTGTCATGCCCCAACGCTCGCGGTCGCTTGGGCGCTTCAGTCGCGCGGCCGCATCGGCCTGATTGAAAGCAGCGACATTACGTGCGCTGGCAAACAGATCACCGGCGACAATTTCAATGCCAGACCGGTCCCGCCAAACGTCCGGGTAGGCGATTTTTGGCCGGAAAGCCGCAAGCTTTGCTTTTGCCTGCACCTTAGTTTCTGCACCCATCCAATCGAGACCATCGATACGTACATCCATCGCAGCACGCAGGTTTTCAACCAACTCAACCATTTGGGTTTTGGCCTCGGGCGGGAAGTAACGGTCCACGTATATCTGGCCAATAGCATCACCCAGTGCATTGCGCGCACCAACTCGCTGAACGCCGCGTTCCCAGCGCGGACGCTGCTCCTGTTGGCCGCGTAGTTTCTTGCCGTAAAAATCGAAATTTGCCCCATCAATTTCTTCAGAAAGTGCGCCCGAATTATTGGAGATGAGGTGATAACTCAAATAGGCTTTCCAATCCTCCAGCGATGTTGAATTAATGATACCAACCGCAGCAGCCACTGGCTCAGGATGAGAAACATTCACATCCTCAAGGCCTTCAACGCCGTTTTCAGCGAGGAAACTATCCCAGTCAAATCCAGTGTATTCGGCTTTAAAGTCTGCATAGCTCATAGGGTTATAAATTTTATCACGGTCGCGGCGATCAGAGCGCGGCCATTGTTGTTCGGCGATGCGTGTTTCCAGCGCCAGAATAGCGGTTGCCTTTTCTGCTGCGCCGTCAATTCCAGCAAAGCCAAGCATTTGGGCAATATGGGCAACATAAGCCTCGCGAATGCTGGTAAATCGCTCGCCATCTTCCAGATAATAGTCGCGGTCCGGAAGGCCAATCCCGCCAAGGCTTACATTGAGCACTGTCCGATCGGGATTGCCGCGGTTAAGACCAACGCCGAGCGATATAGGTGCTTCGCCACCTTCAATGCTTTCGCGGCCAAAGGCCCTCACCAGGTCATCCATTGACTGAATAGCGGCCACGCGGTCAAGCGAAGGCTGCAGCGGCGCAATACCGAGTGCATTCACCGTTTCCACATCCATGTAGGCGTTGTAATAGGCGCTAATGCTATGCTCTAGCGAGCCTTCTTCAAAGGTGCCCGCGGCCATTTCGTCAATAATCGCTTTCACCCGGTCTCGAGACCGATCAGCCAACACGTTAAAAGCGCCGTATCCTGTACGCGACGCTGGAATTTCAAATGTATCGAGCCATGTTCCATTGGCCGCAGCAAAGAAATCATCACCCGGCTTTACCGATGGTTTTGCAGCGGTCATGTCAACGCCCCATGTTCCCAGTTCCGGTTTAGCCATAGCATCTGCAACTTCAGTTGCAGCGCCCTGATCATTGGTTGTTTGCTGATTGTCCGAACAGGCCGCGACCATAAGCGCGGCGACAGCAACAGACGTATTCAGGAAAAATTTCATCGATCCCCTCCCGTTTATTGATTGTGATTAGGCCCAGCACCCACTGCCGCGCCGTCATGGAGTGCAGCCAGCCTGACAAAACACCCCGAACGGCACGGTATAAGAACCGAGGCTCGAGTCAATAAAACTGAGAGAAAATCAGGGAATTTGAGGTCAAATTGATGTGATTTTGCACTAAAGTTTAGCGGGCGCCCTAAATATATTAGGAGCACGCTAAACTTCGGTGATTTTGGCTAGACCGACGCGTTGTGGTTGTAAACCGTTCGCGTTGGATATGGGATGTTGACGCCCTTAGCATCAAAGTCTTCTTTAACCGCCTTGAGAAGCGCCCAGTTTAGCGCCCAATAATCCCCAGACGCACACCAGACCCGGATCATAATATTCACTGAACTATCGCCTAATTCAGTAACAGCGACCAGCGGCTCAGGGTCTGACATGCAGCGGTCGTCCGCAGCAATAATGTCAGAAATCGCTTTCATGGCATTGTCGATATTATCGTCATAGCTGATGCCAAATACGATCTGAAGACGGCGCGTGTCATGATAATTATAGTTGGAGATTGAACTACCCCACACAGAACCGTTGGGGATCATAATGCGCACGTTGTCGCCTGTGTCCATCATGGTTGTGAACAGGGAAATTGCCTTAACAACGCCCGCTTCTCCGCCAACTTGCACAAATTGCCCAACCTTGAACGGGCGAAATATAAGAAGCATCACCCCAGCCGCCAGATTAGACAGCGTACCCTGCAGAGCCAAACCAATGGCCAAACCAGCAGCACCCAAAAGAGCAATAACGCTGGTGGTCTCGACACCGAATTGGTCCAGAAGCGCAATACCGGTGAATATGATGACAACATATTTACCAAGGCTTGCAATAAACGCCGATACGGTAACGTCAATTTTGTCGCTTTTGGCAAACATTTTGGTCAGGCGGCGCTCAACAAACCCTGCTAGCCAAAGACCAATTACCAGTACCGCAAGCGCCCCCAGTATAAGCAGGCCCAAATCAATCCCCTGGGTAATCAACGCATCCCAGTCAATCGATTCATCATTAAATAAATCCATAAAATAGCTCCCTAAAAACAACCCCTATAACAATCACGTGGCGGCACTATGCCAACTTTTCTGCTCTTTTCCAACCGAAACCATCACCAAATTGGCCCCTTTTCTGTATGTTTCACACACATGCGTTTTGATTTTCCGGCATAGAGCTCTACATTCTGTCTTCAATCATTTACGCGGGAGAGCGACATGACAGCGGCAGAGCTACTGGTCAATAAATCAGATATTAGCAAAACACAGTTTAATGCGGCATGCCCCGCAGCAGATCAGGCCCTTAACGCCGGTGAAATTCGCTTTGAAATGGAGCGATTTGCTTTCACTGCCAACAACATTACTTATGCTGCGTTTGGCGAAGCGATGAAATATTGGAACTTCTTTCCTGGTCGTAACGGCGGTGGGTTTGTGCCAGTATGGGGCTTCGCCACAGTGGTTGAAAGCGCGGCAGACGGCGTAAGTGTTGGTGATAAATATTACGGCTATTTCCCGATGGCGAGCCACCTGATTGTATCACCGGCGAAAAACAGCCCTGCAGGCTTTTTTGACTGTAAAGAGCACCGCGCAGAGCTAAGCCCGGTTTATAATTATTATACCCGCTGCGCCGGTGACCCAAGCTACAGCAAAGACCTCGAAGAAATTCAAATGTTGTTCAAGCCGCTATTCACCACATCTTTCCTGATTGATGACTTTCTTGAAGACAACGGTTTTTACGGCGCAACGCAAGTTATTCTCTCCAGCGCATCTTCAAAGACTGCCTACGGACTGGCATTCCAACTGGCCAAGCGCGACGGCATTAAAACCATCGGCCTGACATCACCGGGCAACGTGGACTTTGTAAAAAGCACCGGCCTTTACGACGACACGGTTGCCTACGGCGATATTACGTCAATCGACAACAGTGTGCCCACCGTGTTTGTTGACATGGCAGGGAACGGCGATGTGCGCGCCACCTTGCATGGTCACTTTGACGACATGCTGAAATACAGCTGTTCGGTCGGAGCCACCAATTGGGACCAGATGGGCAGCAACAAAGAACTGGCCGGACCAGCACCTGCGTTGTTCTTCGCCCCGTCACAAGCACAGAAGCGCTCCGCCGATTGGGGCGCGGCAGGTTTGCAAGAACGCATTGCGGGTTCCTGGGTTGATTTTGTGGGCCGCGCCAACGACTGGGTTGAAGTGGTAGAAGAAACGGGCGAAACCGCCATCACTGACATATACCTAAGCACCCTCAAGGGCACCGCGAGCCCGAAAAAAGGCTATATCCTGTCGTTCTAGGGATAGCTTAAAGCGATACACCCTATTGTGCAGCCGTTTTATTGCGCAGTAGGGAGAGACCAGCCGCGTTTAATGCCGCCCGCCCGGGCCAAAAACGCGCCGCCCATGGCCACCCAAATCACAATTTGCTCGGGCACGCCCAGATAGGTCAGCCCGCAAAATGTGCCGGCGCCAATGAAGGCTGCGGTTGCGTATATCTCACCGCGGCGCATGACAATGGGTATCTCATTGCAGATAACATCGCGGATAATACCGCCCGCGACGCCGGTAACCACGCCCATAATCACTGCCACCAGCATGCTGCCTGAAACCTCAAGCGCCTTTTCGGCGCCCACCACGCAGAACAGCGATAGGCCCACTGCGTCTGCCCAGGTCAGAAACTTCAACCGGCTCTCGATAAAGCGGGCAAAAAAGAAAGACGCACCAGCGGCTGCCAGCGCAACCCAAATGGGAATGGTATTATCAATCCAGAAAACCGGTTGCCCGAGCGTCAAGTCGCGGATTGTACCACCACCGATAGCAGGCATCAGCGCAAGTACGGCGACGCCGAACATATCCATGCTTTTGCGCACACCCGCCAGCGCGCCGCTGACAGCAAAAACAAAAATGCCCGTCAGATCAAGAAAGACAATTAGCGTTTCCATCGCGCACTTTCCCTAGCAAGTTGACGACCGTTGATAAAGCTATCGAGGTTTATGAGCATATCACAAGCCGGTTGAAGTTTTTGGCACCAAATAACTTTCACTGCCGTTTTGCCAGCGAGCAACCTGAATACCAAAAACACGCCGCAGCAATTCGTCGGTTAGCACGTTGGCGGGTTTGCCGTCCGCAACCAGTTTCCCACCATGCAAAACCACCAAGCGATCACAGTAATGCTGCGCCAAATTAAGGTCGTGCATCACCACAACGCCGCCATGCTCGGCATCAACCTGATCTCGAAGCAGCGCCATCATATCCAGCTGATAATGCGGGTCGAGCGACGCGGCAGGTTCGTCAGCAAATAAATAAGGCGCGCCCGCCGCCAGTGCGCGCGCCAACATAACTCTCGCTCGCTCGCCGCCGGATAGGCTGGTAACAATTCGGTTCCGAAATTCTTCAATGCCGGTCTTATCAATAGCAATCTCGATTTGCAGATGGTCCGCGTCCGACATAGCTTGCCACGGGTTATTATGGGGTACCCTCCCCAGCTCCACCACGCTTTGAACGGTCAACGGCCAATGCACCGGGCCGCCCTGCGCCAAATAAGCAAACAGTCGCGCGCGTTCCTTGATCGGCAGTGATTGCAGCGATGTTTCGCCGACCATCATATCGCCGCTGGCAATTTCCACCAACCCGAGAATCGCCCGCAACAAAGTCGTTTTCCCCGCACCGTTAGGACCAACAAGCCCAACCAGTTCGCCTGTGCGCAGCGTCAAGTCCACATTGGTTAGCACAGGCGTGTCGCCGTACTGAACAGTTAAGCTACCTATATTTAAGTCGCTTGGTGCCGCACCTATATCTTGACTATCCATACTCATCGCATCGACCAGCGTGTTTTGAAAATTATATAGAGAAACACCGGCGCACCGATTACGCCCATCACCACACCGAGACGCAGTTGACCACCACCAATGGGCAGTCGCGTGAGGATGTCAGCGATCAACAGCACTAATGCGCCCATCAAGGCGCTGGGTAGCAGTAATTTACGCGGTTCGAAACCAATCAACGCCCGTGCGAAATGTGGGACTACAAGGCCAACAAAACCGATGGCACCTGCAACCGCTACCGTTGCGCCCACGGCCAGCGCGGTGCCTACAACAATGCGGAAACGCAGACTTTTAAGATCAACCCCCATAGTGCGGGCCGTATCCTCACCCAAGCTAAGCGCATTTAACCCCTGCCCGGCCCCGGCAACGCACAGCGCACCAACAACAATGAAAGGCACAGCCAAATACAAATCATAATAGGTGCGGTTTTCAAGCGATCCCATCATCCACAAGATCATTTCCTGTAGGGTCATTGGATGCGGTGCAAAATTCATCACCAATGATATGCCCGCCGCAGCCAAGCTTGAGATGCCAACACCCGCCAGAATAAGCGTGAGCACACTTGTTTCTCTCATGGAGACAAGCACCAAGAGACCCGTCGCAATCAATGCACCGGTTATGGCCCCGAACGGCACAAGAAAGGAAATGGCCGAAGTGGAACCCAGATAAATTGTGACAACAGCGCCCAAGCTGGCAGATGCTGAAACACCCAGCACACCGGGGTCCGCGAGTGGATTTCGCAACAATCCCTGCAACAGAGCCCCTGAATAGCCAAGAACGCCGCCACACAAAATGGCCAGCACAATGCGCGGCAGTCTCAATTCCTGAACGATGATGTTGGTGGCAGTGTCAGCGCGCCCGAGCAAGCCACTGAAAAACTGATCAGTAGAAAGATCAGCCTGACCAAAAAAGCCCGCGAGCGAGGCGAATGCAAGTAAAGCAATGCAAAGCAAACCGTTGAGGCCGCGCGGCGATATAACATTGAGTTTGATCATATCTATCAGTACCGACCAACATTGGTGAATAATTGCTAGTGACCGCTATACGCGATGCCAGCACCTACCCGCAAAGCATAATATTCTAACTGCCCAATAAATCGTTCAAATGATGCCCAATCGGAATACTTGTGGTATTCTTCACAGCTGTCAGGGCAATAGACGAGCTGATCTCGCGAATCCCGTCGATGTGGGACAACCGCTTCCAAAAGAAATCCTCATAAGCCTGTACATCCTTGACCACCACTTTCAGAATAAAATCGATATCGCCCATCAGCGTGTGACACTCGATCACCTCGGGAAAACTACTTACTTTTTCAATAAACTCCGGCAAACTATCCCGGTTTTGGGCCTGCATTTTGACATGGGCAAACACCATCACACCTAGCCCAACCTTTGCTGCATCCAGCAATACGGTTTGCTTTTTAATGACACCGTCAGCTTCCATTTTTTGGATGCGCCGCCAAACCGCCGACTTGCTGGAAGCAACCTTTTCCGCCAAATCGGCGAGCGAAATGCGGGCGTCTTCCTGCATGAAGTCGAGAATTTGTGCGTCTGTTTTATCTAATTCCAAAATACTGTCTCACATAAATACTAATTATTGAGACAATTTCTCACATAATGCTCGTTTAAGTCAATATCAGGGACCCAATTTCACGGCCGTCAGGCTAATTTACCCCGGTCAGCAAATAACAGGAGGTTCCCATGGTACTGACAGGTAATACCCGCACCCGGTTTTCGGTGCATGCAGATTTTGAGCCCAGCACGCTCGCCCGCGTTCTGGAATTATTCACTGTGCGCGGATTGGCGTATGACACAATGAGCGCCCGCAAAACCAGCGACGGTCTCCAGTGGATTGAACTGGATTGCAGCGATGTGGAAGACCAGCATGCGAGCGTCCTTCTAAACAAAATCCGCCAGATTATTACCGTGCGTACCGCCAGAATTGAAACCACCTTGCTTGCCGTTTCCTGATTAAAGAGCGTCAACGCCGCAGCCCCCCAAAGCCCATGAAGCTAAGACCTTTCCCAAGAGGTTGCGGTTTCATGGGTTTTTAGTTGTTTGCTGAAAAATCTTTGATGAACTGAGTGAACATTTCGCCGAATTCTTGCAACTTGCTTTGGCCGACGCCGTGGATGTTGCCGAAGCTGGTTAGCTCGGTGGGCTGGTTAACCGCCATATCACTAAGGCTTTTATCTGAGAAAATGACATAGGCTGGCACGGACCGTTCTATTGCAATTGATTTGCGGAATGCCTTGAGGGCCTGAAAAAGCGCCTTCGTTTCGTCAGGCATATCGTCCGCTATGCGCGCAGCATGTTTCCGCGACCCTCCGCCAGATTTCCGTTTTTGCATCACGTCAGGTCGAAAACTGAAGGTTTCCTCATCCTTCAAAAGGCTTAGCCCCTTGGGCGTGATTTTCAGGGAACCAAACTCCACATCAGCGATGATAAAATCATGCGCCATTAGCTGGCGCGCGATCGATTTCCAATCATTGATCGAGAACTCCTTCCCAACCCCAAAGGTTGGAAGAATTTCGTGGCCGCGTTGTTCAATCTTGGGCGTTCGTTTGCCGGTTAAAATATCCGCAATGTGTCCTACACCGAAACTTTCACCTGTTCTGGCAATAGCCGAAAGGAATTTACGCCCCGCGGTGGTGGCTTCAATGGTTTCTTTCGGATTGGTGCATCCGTCACAGTTGCCGCAAGCCTCTGCGTCCAAAGTGTCACCGAAATAGGTGAGCAGTGTTTTCCTCCGGCACGCCGGGGCTTCGCAGTAGCTAAGCAGTGCATTAAGTCGTTGGTGTTCACGGCGCTTGTGGTCTTCGGCGGAGGCTTCATTGTTGATAAACATACGCCGCATGGCAATATCTTGCATACCGTACAGCATGTGGGCTGCGGCTGGTTCTCCATCGCGTCCGGCCCGTCCTATTTCCTGATAATATGTCTCAGGAGAAGCTGGCAGATCGGTGTGGAAAACAAAGCGAATATCGGGTTTATCAATACCCATACCGAAGGCAATGGTTGCAACCATAATCAGATCATCTTCGGTCATGAACCGATCAAGATTGGCGGCCCGCTGATCACCCGGCATGCCTGCATGATAAGACAGAGCGTTGATGCCTTGATCTTTAAGAAGCGCCGTAACCTGCTCGGTTTTCTTGCGCGATAGGCAGTATATTATACCGTTTTCCGGCCCAAACGACTGGCGGCGCGTTTTGATGAAACGCTGCAACTGTTGTTTCCAGCCACTTTTTATTTCCACGGTCAGGCTGATATTGGGCCGATCAAACCCTGCAAGGTAGGTTTTCGCCTTACCGGCAAATATTTTGGCAACGATCTGGTCCCGCGTTGCCTGATCAGCCGTTGCGGTAAGCGCGATGATTGGCACCTTAGGAAAGCGCGTATGCAGCTGTGACAAGGCTTCATACTCAGGCCGAAACGCCGCGCCCCACTGCGAAATACAGTGTGCCTCATCAATTGCGAACAAGCTGATTTCAAGGCTGCTAATTGCCTCAAGCATGCCCGACATCATCAAGCGTTCCGGTGAAACATAAAGAAGCTTCAGCGTTCCGTCGTGTATTTGCTGCCAAATGGCTGCACTTTGTTCAGGCGGCGTGTTTGAATTAAGCGACGCAGCAGCGACGCCCAAAATATTCAGCGCCTGCACCTGATTTTGCATCAGTGAAATCAAGGGTGATACAACGACCGCAACGCCGCTTTTCATTAGTGCCGGAATTTGAAAACAAATCGACTTACCGGCACCGGTCGGCATAACCGTAAGCACGCTGTTGCCCGCATTTACGTCAGCGATCACCTCAGCCTGGCTACCCCGAAATGCCGGGTAACCAAATGTGTTTTGCAAAATAGAAAGAGCGGTAGAGGGGGCGTCTGGCACGGGCGCAGCAGTCCTTATACGGATAGGAAACATCGAAGATCAAAGCGTTGATCCTCGATGTTTATCCAACTACCTGCACGAATACAATGCTGATAAGCCAACCCCTCGAGGTTAATCCTTAGATTGAAAATACATCGCGGGTGTCGGCGCAGGATTGGGGTGAATGCGCGAGGCGTCTGCCCCATCATACATCACACCGTTCTGCATTACCCACCGCACAGCACGCGCGTTTTTTACATCCGCAAGCGGGTTTTCATCGAGCACAACCAGATCAGCGAACTTACCCGCTTCAATCGAGCCAAGTTCATCACCAAACCCGTGATATTTAGCGCCGTTAATGGTCGATATTTCAATCACTTGCTCCGGCGAAAAACCACCCATCTGATAAAGTTCCATTTCCCAGTGTGCATCCAGGCCACTCATCTGGCCGTGAGCACCCAATTGCAGTGAAATACCCGCTTCGTAGAGCGGCTTCAACTCAGCCGCCATTTTAGGTGCATATTGCTCGTCGTCCCAAAAGTGGGTGGGGCGACGGGTGCGCAGCAACTCATCCCGGGTTTGGAATTTCAGCAGCTTAGGGTCTTCCCAAACGCGCTCGGTGCGGTGGAAATAGGTTTCTCCCGACGGTCCGTTATAAACCACGATCAGGGTCGGCGTGATGCCCACCTCAGTTGCGGCCATAAATTTGATCACATCGCTGTATAGCGGCGTCATACCCATGGAGTGCTCAAGCCCGGTTATACCGTCGATCACCTGGGTCATATTCATCTGCAAATTACCAGCTGTTTCGGCAACATCATGAATGCCTATCTCCCGCGAAGCCGCCACCGTTGCGTGGCGCGCACGCCGGGTAAACTGCGTATAGTCTTTTACCGCTTCAGCACCGAAAGCATGGTTGTAACTCAGCGCCTGTCGGGCTTCGTCCAAATTGGTGATCGGCCGCATAAGACCCTTACGGTATTTAGCGCCGAAAATAGGTGTGCCGGTGGTAAACAAGCGTGAGCCATATGTTTTGCCTGCCTCCAGCCTGTCACGCACCCATGCGTCTTTTTCTGCCGTACCGTAAACTTCATAAAGGGTGGTTACGCCCTGTGCCAGCGGCGACATCAGCCCCGGCAAAGACTGCTCCAGCGCATGAAGATACGACTGGTTATCGCCGCCGTAATGCCCGTGGGCATCAACAATACCCGGCATAATAAACTTTCCGGATGCGTCGAAAACCTTTGCACCGTCAGGGATTGCAACGTCGGCACCAACGGCAACGATCTTGTCGTCCGTTACCAATACAGTTGCGTTCTCAATAACACGGCGGTCACCGTCCACGGTGATGACGGTTGCACCAATAAGCGCAATCGTGCCGCTTGGTTTTGCAACAGCATACTCAACACCGATATCGGTGATTTGAGCACTGTCTTCATTGCCCGCCAGCACATCTTCCAGCGATTTCTGGTAAAAGTCAGTGCCGCGGGTCCAATAGACGCCTTTGCTGTCAGCTTGCCAGCCCATATAAACACCTTCATTGGTGTCAATACGCTTGGTGAAACCCATGCCCTTTTCAGCACTGATTGTCTGGGTCTTACCCACATAATCAAACGGTGTCACAAAGGTGCGCTGATACTCGCGGAAGGCAATCCATTTCATGTCAGGCGACAACATCGCACGAGACGATGTCGGGAAATGATAGAGGGTTTTCTCGCCGCGTCCGTCCAAGCCGATATTTTTTAGCTTTAACCCGTCATCGCTAAACTCAACGAAATAGAGCGACGTGCCATCATCCGAGAAACGAATGGGTGACGCACGGCGTATTTCCGGCGTGTTACCGTTGGACCAATTGACCCGTACATCGGTTACTTTTGTAATTGCACCATCGCTATCGCGCACCATCAGCTCAAAAGTTTGCTGAAACTCCAGCCGTCCGCCATTCGCCAACGTGCCCGGCCCGCGCAAGAACGCCAGCATTTCACCATCGTTGGACAGAGCTAGCGCACCATACTGCGTCGCGAGGTCGGTTAGCTTTTCCGCCCGACCACTGAGCTTGCCGCCGCGCATGGACCGGCGGTAAATAGCACCGAAATCGTCGTCGCTCCATGTGGTATAATAAAGCTTTCTGTCTGCTGCGTTATACAGCGGGTTCGCCTCCAGCACGTTGCTTTCAGTCAGGTTGCGATTGCCGCCATCTACATGCAGATAAATGTCCCCAAGAGCCTCGGACAGGATCCCATCTTTCATTGGGTTGGCGAAACGCTGAATGCGGGTTTTGGACTGGCCGGTTTTAATCCGGTTTACTGTGCGCACGGTTTTATTGACCTCACGGGATACCTGCACAGTGAACGGGATTTCACGGATATCGCCGCTGTCCATATTAACTCTGAGCAGCTTGCCATCATTACTGAAAACCAATTCATCGTCATTCAACCACGACATACCAGCACCCGACCCATATTGGCTCAAATTTTCCATTTGATCGCGGTCAAGGTCCGTTAATACCAACGTGTCTTTGCCGGTGTTCAGGTCACGCACATATAGCGATGTTTCCAAATCCTCGCGTCCCATGAAGGCGAGGCGATCCCCGCTCGGCGATAGTTCCGGGTTAAAAACCCCCCCTGCTTTGCGGATATATATCTCGGTATCGCCAGTATTTTTGTTGAAACGGTATATGCGTGCGCCGTCGCTTGGTAGCCTGCCATTCACATGCTCATAGTAAATAAAACCGCGTTCGGCATCATCAACATATTGGTTGGCAAATCGGAACACGGCGCTTTCAAGAAGCTCCTGCTTTTTACCGAAACGATTATACATTTCGCCGTGGAGGGTCAGTTCCCTCGGGAAGCGCACTGCAAAAATATGGCGGCCATCGGCCGACCAATTGCCGCGTAAAACCGGGTCACTCGATTTGGTCAGATTCTCCAGCTCACCGTTGCCCCGGTTCATAATCCAAATATTGTCCGCGCCGCTGCGGTCAGAAGTGAAGGCGATTTCCGTACCGTCGGGGCTATAACGCGGCAAATGGTTCCATGACCGACCACTGGTAAGAGCCTTGGCTGTACCACCTTCAATGGGCATTTCATAAATATGGCCTAAAAGGTCAAACACAACCATCTCACCGTCAGGCGAAACGTCGACACTCATCCAGGTGCCTTCATTGGTTTCAAATTCAATCAACTGTGTGGGCGTACCTTTCGGGTTCGCGGTATCTATCGACCATTCTTCTTTGTCGTCAGCAGCGCTTACCGCACCCGATGCCAACACACACGATAGAGCTAAACTTGTTGCTAAAGCCGTAGCCCTCCGGCCAATTGAATTGAAAATCATCTAAATATCCCTCCCCATTGCACGAAAACGTACAAATCAATTAAACCCACACATATTCTTACCCAAACAAAGGCCTAAACACTCAAATTTTCAGCTACCAGGCGATACCATAGTCATCGCCGCTGTCACTGGCGCCGCCCCACATAGAGCCGGTTTTATGATCAAAATAAATCGCCGTTACGGGGCTGTAGGTACGACCCACTACTTCAACGCGGTAACCGCGTTTGGTCAACTCGTTGCGCACCCATTCTGAAACCTTACCTGTCACCTGAATGCGGCCCGGTTCTGACTTATGTGCCCCGAACGAGCTTTGCATCTGATAGCTGGTGACATTATGCGCTTCAACCGCTTCCTGCACGTTCATGTCAAACTCGATCATGTTGAGGAAAAACTGCAGCAGGTTCTGGTCCTGGCTATCGCCGCCCTGCACCGAAAAGGCCATAAGGGGTTTGCCGTCCTTCAGCGCCAAACTCGGCGTCAAGGTAGCACGAGGCCGTTTGCCCGGTGCCACCACGTTAAACGGGTTCAGGCTTTCATCCAGCACAAAGCTTTGCATCCGCTGGCTGAGACCAACGCCTGTTTCACCCGCAATGAATGCAGGAATCCAACCGCCGCTCGGCGTGATGGAGACAACCCAACCTTCTGCGTCTGCAGCCTGAATAGATGTGGTGCCCGCAAGAAACGCTTCATCATCGCTCATAAGATTTGGCGTTAGGTTTTGCGCCACCTGAAAACCATCAGCGCCCTTACCCTTTGCTTCTGGCGGAATCGGCGTCCATTTCTCTAATAAACCAGTGTAGGGATTTTCGCCTCCCTGGAACGGATAGGGGTCACCCGGTTTCACATTTTCGTCGTTCCTTTCCCAATTGATCTGGGCACGGCGGTGAGCGGCATATTCTTTTGAAAGCAACCCACCAATCGGTTCCTCAGGGGCGACATAAGGGTCGCCGTAATAGAAATCCCGGTCTGCAAAGGACAAGTTCATTGCCTGATACAATGCGTGGATATAATTCAGCGAATTATAACCCATTTTTTTCAGGTCAACCTTCTCAAGAATATTCAGCGCCTGCAAAAGAACAGGGCCTTGCACCCACGTGGTCAGCTTATAAACGTCAACGCCCTTGTAATTTGTGCTTACCGGCTCCTCAAGATAGACCTGCCATTTGTCCAAATCATCCATGGTCATCAGTCCGCCGTATTCCTTGGAACCACGCACCATTTCTTCGGCGATGTCGCCGCGGTAAAAACGGTCATAGGCGGCGTAAATAGCTTCCTTACGGCTTTTACCCGCTTCCAGGGCTTCGGCTTCTGTGTCCACAAGCTTTTGCAACGTGGCCAGCAATTTGTGTTGCTTGAATATTTCACCTGCGTAAGGGGCGGCACGTTCCTGACTGTCGTCGTCGGCCAGATGCGGTAAAAACACTTCGCGGGAATATTTCCAGCTTGATAGCAATTCCTTGCGGCGTTCGATGTTATCTGCTTGATTTTCCTCTATCGGGTAGCCTTCAGCCATTTGCATGGCCGGTGCCAAAACTTCTTTAAGGCTCAGTTTGCCGTATTCAGCCAACATCACCATCAAGCCGCCCGGCGTGCCCGGCGTAACAGCCGCCAGCGGGCCGTATTCTGGCGGGTATGCCATACCCTTATCTTTAAAAAACTCTGGTGTTGCACCGGTGGGGGCCACACCCAATGCATTAATGCCGATCACTTTTCCGGTTTTGGGGTTATAAATCAGCGCCTGAGTTTCGCCACCCCAACCTAGTGTGTCCCACATGGTGCTGGTTGCCGCCAACATCGCGCAGGCTGCATCAACTGCATTGCCGCCACGGGTGAATGTCATGCTGCCAGCTGTTGCCGCCAAGGGTTTTCCAGTCACCGCAACCCAATGCTTACCGTGCAACACTGGTTTGAGGGTTTGCCCTGATGCGGGCATTCCCGCAAGCATCACCGCAGCCATACTTGCTGCTGCAAAACATCCACGTACCTGGAATGATTTCCGTCTAAATAATGATAACATGTGAGACCCCGATTTTCTGTGACAAACCCAATGCAGTGAGCCTAGTCAGCGTTGCTCAGAAAGTAAATACACGTCGAATGTCTACACTTAACGCTGACAACGAGGAAACAGGTTATAGCTTTCATACACTTGACCACACATTCCGCAAAACTGACACAAATGTGTTTTCCCCTTTGTTCATTGGCCATTAAGGTTGGTTGGCGATAAACGAAATACAGAGTCAGGTCTTTCGTTTAGCATAGAGCATGCGTTTTTTTGTTGTTTGCTATCAGGCTGTTTTGGCCAGGAGTATATATGGACGATGAACCCACGGGCAGTATTAGCACCGATTTTTCGGTTGTAGTTGGCTCAAGCGCGACCGGTAATATTGAAGTTGAGGGTGACGTCGATTTTTTTGCGGTTCAACTGGAGGCTGGCGTAACCTACCAGATTGACCTGGAAGGTAGTCGCACAGGGTCCGGCGACTTGCTCGATCCATTCCTGACCGGTGTTTTCGATGCGAACGGCAACCGTGTTGCCCAGCAAGACGACGACGACGGCGTTTCAACGAACAGCCGCATTCTGTTTACGCCTTCCGTTTCCGGCACTTTTTTCATCGGCGCCAGTTCATTTGATAACACCAGCATCACCGATGTGGGCAGCTATACTCTATTTGTAGAAGAAGAAGCGCTAAGCGACCGCCCTGACCCTAACGACCTTCGCCTCGTTGCAGATACCGGAAACGAGCTAATCGACACGCTTGTCTTCGGCCGCGGATACGGCGACGGTGTCAATACGCCAACGATTACCTATAGTCTGATTACAAACGAATCCACATTCATCACATCGTTTTTGTTGGACGATGTAGACGTAACTGAAGGCGCTAGGCCACCTTCCAGTGCATCTGACGCAGCATTCAGAAGCGGGCTTGCTCAGGCCGCTGATTTTGCCAACCTGAGCTTCCTCGAAGTCGCAGACAGCGGTAATACGTTTGGCACTATTCGCCTGTTTGCCAGTACATCCGAGTCCGGCAACACAATCGGCCTTGCAGGCCTGCCAGGTGACAGTCCAACTGCCAGTGATATTGCCATTTTCGAGACCCAAATCAACACCGACGGCAAGCTTGGCTTTGTGGTTTTGCACGAGCTGGGGCATGCTTTAGGCCTAAGCCATACCGATGACAGCGAGAGCTTTCCCGACGAATTTGCCGGCACCGAATTTACCTTGCTGGTACCCAGTTTTGCATCCGCCTTTTTTCCGGCGGCCAATAGCGTTAGCTTCTACCCAACGACATTTGGTTACTTGGATATCTTGGCGCTGCGTCAGATTTACGGTCCACCTACAACACCAGACGAAGACAATGTTTATCAATTCAACGTAAATCAGGAATATTGGGAAACCATATTCGATACTGGCGGCACCGACACAATTGAAATTGTCGGCGGCTCTGAAAGCGTTAAAATTGATCTGTCACCCAACAACAATGCATTTGGCGGCGCATTCATCGATGTGGGTACAACAGTGCGGTATTTTTCCGGCAACAGAGTGGTTGGCTCTAGGGACGAAACTGTTTTTATCAGCCCTGAAACCGTCATTGAAAATATTAGCACCGCCGCAGGTGACGACACCGTTGTCGGCAACGCAGCAGGAAACCGGGTGGAGGGCGGCGACGGCGCTGACAAAATTGACGGCTCAGCCGGATCAGACCGCTTGCTAGGTCAGGCGGATAACGACGAACTGGCTGGCGGCGCTGGCAACGACACATTGATTGGCGGCACCGGAGCAGATGCCTCGTCAGGCGGCGAAGGGAACGATGTTTTATTCGCCGGTGCTGGAGATACAAGCGGTGACACTTTTTTTGGCGGCACAGGCGCCGACATTGTGGGCGGCGGAGCTGGCGACGATATAGTGGTTGGCGGCACTTACACCGGTAATGCCTTCTCCTTTAGCGCCGCCCAAAGCACAGACAATGGATCAGATGATGACACATTATTTGGCGGTTCCGGCGACGATACGCTGATTGCCGGTGGCTTGGATGATACTAACAATAATGGCCGCGTCGATAACGGCGAGGCAGTACAAACTGGCACAGGTGATCATGTCCTTTTCTCCGGCACCGGCGACGACTTGATCATTTCCTCGGCAGGCGATGATAGTATAGGCGCGGGGTCGGGCGGTGACACCGTTCATGCCGGAGGCGGAGATGACACAATCTTTGGCGGGCCGGGCGATCAGACCGACACCAATATTAATGATGCAATTTTTGGGGACGGTGGCGACGACGTGATTTTCGCCTCTGGTGGTGCCGACAGCGTGGACGGCGGAGCCGGCGACGATTTAATTTTTGGCGGCAGCCAATCTGACACCCTTTCGGGCGGCACGGGTGACGACGAAATTTTTAATGGGGCAGGTGATGATATTACCAACGGTGATAGCGGCGACGATATCCTGCGCAGCGGTACGGGCAATGATACGCTTACAGGCGGCAGCGGCGCCGACAATTTCATCTTTCTAGATGGTCACGGCAACGACCGAATTGAAGACTTTTCTATTGGCAATGACACATTGGTAATAAGAGGAACGAACACTGATTTCACTTCTGTGGCCGACGTTATAGCCGCGGCCACTAACAATACCTTAAATGGCATCGCTGGTTTGTTAATTGATACCGGCGGACCTGACAGCATTTTCATTGTTGGCCTTTCCGTCAACGACATTTCGTTCATGACTATAACGCTGGAATAGATAATGCTGCTCGTCAACACAGTACATTTGCGCTTTGAGGAGGGTATATATGACGGCGAGCACTGACGAACAGTCCCAGAACCGTCTGGCTGGCAAGCGTGCGTTAGTAACGCAGGCAAAAGACTTTATGGGCCCCGCAACCGTTGAGCATTTTCGGCGCGAAGGCGCAGAGGTTATTGCAAGCGATGAGATTTTAACTAACCAAGGTGCTGCACAAACGGTTATTGAAAAAGCCGGGGCTATCGACATTTTGGTGGTCAACCTAGCCAGTGAAAACCTATACGGCAAAACCGTCGACCAACTGGATGACGTGGCATTTACGCACGCGTTTGACGTTATGGTCTACCCGCTACACAGCTTGGTACGCGCCGTTGCACCCCAAATGAAACAGCGCGGGCGCGGCAAAATTATAGTTTATGGTAGCGCGGCACCCCTGCGCCCTATGCCGAGGCTCGCGGCTTATTCTGCCGCGCGGGGCGCGCAGATATCATACGTGAAATCCGCTGGAGTCGAGCTGGCGCGCGATAATATTCAATGCAACCTGATTGCCCAGAACTGGGTTGAAAACCCTGCTTACTACCCGCCCGAGATGCAGGAGAATCCAAAATTTCAAGCCAATCTGGCACGCGAAGTACCGCTGGGCAGACTGGCACGACCAGAAGAAGACACTGCACTGGCGGTTTTTCTGGCTTCCGACGAAAGTGATTTTTTTGTCGGTCAGGCAATACCGTTCAGTGGCGGCTGGGCAAGTTAACAACCCTAAAACCCGCTTTTTTTAACGAAAAACCACTGTTTTGCTGCCGTTAAGGAATACGCGGTCTTCAAGATGATACGACAAGGCACGAGCCAGCGCGATCGCCTCGGTGTCGCGGCCGATGGTGATAAGTTGTTCTGGCTTTCGTCTGTGATCAACACGCTCGACACTTTGCTCAATGATCGGGCCTTCGTCCAAATCCGGCGTTACATAATGGGCCGTAGCACCGATTAGCTTAACACCGCGTGCGTGCGCCTGATGATAGGGTTTTGCCCCCTTAAAGCTGGGCAGGAACGAATGATGGATGTTTATCACCCGGCCTTTCAGTTTGCGACAAATGTCATCTGACAAAACCTGCATATAGCGCGCCAGCACAATGGTGCCCGCCTGGGTTTCTTTAATAATATCAAGAAGTTTGACTTCTGCTTCTTGCTTTGTATCCGGCGTAACCGGCACATGAAAAAACGGAATAGAATGAGCTTTAGCCAACCCTGCCAGGTCCATGTGATTTGACACTATCGCCGGAATTTCCATATTCAGCGCACCGACACTATGCCGATACAACAGGTCATTAAGGCAATGATCAAACTTGGAAACCATAATCAGCACACGCCGCTTGATGCGCGGGTCGGTAAAACGCCACACCATCTGGAATTTCTCTGCGATTGCCTTGAAATCGGCGGTGAAACTTGACCGGCTGGGCACATCAGCCTTTGCCGTGAAAACCGTACGCATAAAAAATTGTCCGGTGATTTCATCGCCAAAGTGAGACGACTCGTCGACAAAATATTGTTTGCTCGCCAAATACCCCGAAACAGCCGCAACAATGCCAATTGCGTCTGGGCAACGAATGGTTAGGACAAAGCGTTTGTTATTGTCTGTGGTCATAATGTTTTCAACATCTGTTCTGCACTATCGGCGCGCAATAAAATTTGCTGATGGATACTGCCAAACTGACCATGCTTCAAGTCATTGGTGCAAAAGCACGAAATTATCTGGCGGCCACAACCACGACAATTGTTGCCTATTGAGCAGCAGTCTTTATATGATATCGCCAAGGAGCAAGCATTTGACGAACACCAGAAAATTAATCATCGGGATCGGCGGCGCAAGCGGCGTGATATATGGCATTCGCCTTTTAGAAATTTTAAAGGGCATCGCCGACATAGAAACCCATTTGGTGATGTCCAAAACTGCGCGCATGAACATCGCTGTGGAAACTGACATGTCTGCAGCAGACGTTGAGGCACTGGCAGACCATATCCACAGCGTTAGTCAGGTGGGGGCCAGTATCGCCAGTGGGTCCTTCAAAACCCACGGGATGATTGTGGCGGCATGCTCCATGAAGAACCTTTCTGCAATTGTTCATTCCCACGCCGATGATCTGTTGACGCGAGCTGCAGATGTTGCGCTGAAAGAACGCAGGCCTCTAGTGTTGATGCCGCGCGAAACACCTTTGCATACTGGGCATTGCAAACTGATGCTTGAAGCCAGCAGCCTTGGCGCAATTGTCGCCCCGCCCATGCCCGCCATGTACACACGACCAACGACCATTGACGATATCGTCGACCACAGCGTGGGGCGTGTTCTGGACCTTCTTGATATCGACACTGATCTGGTAGATCGTTGGCAGGGGCCAACCAGCGGCAAGTCAGACGCTTAAACCGGCATGAAATGGCGTGCACAGATCGAAGAATGGCCGCTTAAAGTACCTTTCGTTATCTCGCGGCGCTCCTGCACGACTACGGAAGTCCTGAAACTAACGCTGGAACGCGGCGGTGTTACAGGGTACGGCGAAGCTGCTGGCATCAATTACAAGGGTGAGACTGCGGCAACCCTAAAGACCACGATAGATCAGTTCCTGAAAAACCACACCTGGCATTTAACACGAGCCACTGTAACAGAGCAGCTACCGGCTGGTGGGGCGCGCAACGCACTGGATTGTGCCTTGTGGGATTTGGAAGCCAAAGAAAAAAACAAAAGTGTTTTCGAGCTAACAGGCGCGTCCGCCGCACCGGTTCAAACTGCATTCACCCTTAGCATGGGGTCGCCGACAAGTATGGCGAAAGCTTCTGTGGACGCCAAAATTCAGCCTACTCTCAAAATGAAACTGGGCGGCGAGCAACCTTTGGAATGCGTTCAGGCAGTGCGGCAAGCACGACCAGACGCCGAAATCATCGTCGATGCCAATGAAGCCCTTTCACTAGATGAGCTAAAGCAAATTGCACCGCAGTTGGCGACAGAGCGCATTTCGTTGATCGAACAACCCCTTCCGTGCGGCGCAGACGGCGCATTGCTGAGGTATAAAAGCCCAGTTCCCCTGTGTGCGGACGAAAGCTGTCAGACAGCGAAAGATTTAGCGCACCTGGAAGGCCGCTACGAGTATATCAACATCAAGTTGGACAAAGCTGGTGGGCTAACTGCCGCCTTGGAACTGGCAAATCAGGCGGAAGTTATGGGCTTTGGTTTGATGATAGGCTGCATGCTGGGTACGTCTCTAGCCATGGCCCCGGCAATGGTGATATCGCCGCGCTGCCGATTTGTTGATGTTGACGGGCCATTGCTGCTTGGGCGTGACCGGGAATTTGGTCTGAGTTTTGACAGCGGGACAGTAAGTCCGCCAACACGGAACCTGTGGGGCTAAACCTAGCGGTGCACCGCATTGGTTTTTGGGGTTGCACTCGCGCTACCCATAAGGCAAGACAACTCCACCCACATATTTTCATAAACCGACCTTTACATGGACACACACAATGAAGGCATTGGTAAAAAGAAACGCAGAAATTGGCCTTTGGCTTGAGGATGTTCCCGAGCCGGAAGTTGGCATCAATGATGTATTGATCAAGGTAAAACGCACCGCCATTTGCGGTACCGATATGCATATTTACAATTGGGATGAATGGGCACAAAAAACCATTCCCGTACCCATGGTGGTGGGCCACGAATTTGTCGGAGAGGTCATCAGTGCCGGGTCGAATGTGTTGGATTTTCATCCCGGTCAACTGGTTTCCGGTGAAGGGCACGTGGTATGTGGCCGTTGCCGTAATTGCATGGCAGGAAGACGGCATTTGTGTGCTCATACCAGCGGCATCGGCGTTAACCGCCCGGGTGCTTTCGCAGAATATGTCTCCCTGCCCATGTCAAATGTTTGGGAACACTCCGCAGGTATTGATCTTGACGTAGCCTCTCTGTTTGACCCGCTCGGTAACGCTGTTCATACCGCCCTGCAATGGGATTTACTCGGTGAGGATGTGCTGATCACTGGCGCTGGGCCAATTGGTGCAATGGCAGCCGCCGTATGCCGGCATGCGGGAGCGCGCCATGTGGTTATAACCGACGTAGTGCCTGAGCGCCTTGCTTTGGCAGCGACACTGGGCGCAACCCGCACCGTTGATGTGCGAAATGAAAAATTGGCCGACGTACAAAAAGAGCTGGGCATGAGTGAAGGGTTCGATGTTGGGCTTGAGATGTCCGGCAATGAGATGGCCTTCAAAGACCTGATTGAAAATATGTGCCACGGCGGCAAAGTGTCTATCCTTGGCATCCCCGCATCCGGCGCCAACATAAATTGGGAAACGGTTATCTTTAATATGCTGACGCTCAAGGGCATATACGGCCGCGAAATGTACGAAACATGGTATAAAATGTCGGTGATGATCGAAAACGGGCTGGATATATCGCCGGTGATAACCCACCGCCTGCCCTACACTGATTTTCAGCAAGGCTTTGACCTGATGAACGCAGGCAAGGCCAGTAAAGTTGTGCTCAACTGGGAAGCATAAGGACACACACATGTACGGAAACTTCAAAGACCATATCGCGGGCCAACTGAATGAAATTCGGGACGCAGGCCTGTATAAGAACGAACGCGAGATCACCACACCGCAAGGCGCTTCAGTTGGGATCAGTGACGGCTCGCAGGTAATCAACATGTGTGCCAACAATTATCTTGGATTGGCACAGCACCCAGAGGTAAATGCTGCGGCGATGCAAGGCCTCAAGGATTGGGGCTACGGCATGGCTTCTGTGCGTTTCATTTGCGGCACACAAACCCTGCACAAACAGCTCGAGCAAACCATCAGTGATTTTCTCGAGGTGGAAGACACCATTCTATACCCCAGCTGTTTTGATGCGAATGGAGGCCTTTTTGAAACCATTCTTGGACTAGAGGATGCAGTAATTTCAGATGCCCTTAACCACGCCAGTATCATTGATGGCGTGCGGCTTTCCAAAGCGCAGCGTTACCGCTACAAAAATAACGACATGGCCGACCTGGAAGAACAACTGAAAGCCGCAGACGCTGCAGGCGCGCGGTTTAAGCTGATCACCACCGACGGCGTCTTTTCCATGGATGGTTATATTGCTCAGCTGGACAAAATTTGTGACTTGGCCGAAAAATACGGCGCCCTTGTTCATTTTGATGACTGCCATGCCACGGGCTTTGTCGGCGCAGGCGGCAAGGGCACACACGAGCATTGCGGCTGTATCGACCGGGTTGATATTATCACCGGCACACTGGGTAAGGCTCTGGGCGGCGGCAGTGGTGGTTACACCAGCGGCAAACGCGAGATTATTGAGCTTTTGCGCCAACGTTCAAGGCCTTATCTGTTTTCCAATACGGTCGCGCCGCCCGTTGTTGCTGGTGCTATCAAGGCGATTGAACTGGTCTCACAGTCAGGTGACCTACGCGAAAAATTGAAAAGCAATACGGCTTACTTCCGCGAAAAGATGACTGCCCTTGGCTTCGACCTGTTGCCAGGCGAGCATCCGATTGTACCGGTAATGCTTTATGACGCCGCACTCGCCAGCAAATTCGCCGACGAAATGCTCAAACGCGGGGTATATGTGGTGGCCTTCTCCTTCCCGGTCGTACCGAAGGGTAAGGCCCGCATCAGAACGCAAATGTCTGCTGCGCTGACAATTGAAGAATTGGACAAGGCAATCGCAGCTTTTGCCGAAGTGAAAGACTTGCTCAAGCTCTAGCGGATTTCTTAATTTCGAACCCACTAGGGTTGTTGCAGATATTTATCCTGTACAAACCTGCACCACCGGCCCTGAAATTCTCTTTCGCTGACTTGAAGAACAGCCTCGATGTCTCCATTGGATATGATCAGCGCCGGTAGTGAGTCCGCACCCCATTCCGAACTGATAAACTCACCTAACAGATAGCCGGACCGGTATATCGCGCCACCACGATCGAACGGAGAATTCAATGTTTCAAGCGACGGGCATTGATTGCCGCTAAATTGCTCTGTCGTTCGTGGGTCAACGAACTCCTCAGCCAAATACTGCGCTGCTGCTTCCCACAACCATCTTGGATTATTGCCAAATTCAGGGTTTAAATTCAACGTGGCTGCGTGGACAAATTCATGTACAGCTTCTCGCTGGGCTGAAAGTTGCCGATGAAACAACAACCTGATCTCACTGTCCCCGGTGACATAACCGCGTGACCCAGGCGCACGCATGCCAAGAGTTTGTTCCATCGCGTCCTGATAAGCCGTTTCGTTCCGCCATATCTGAATGGTCACAAGCGGCATCTCTTCCAGCCCCAACGCCGCCAATACTATTGGTCTGCTTGTACGTAGCGCTGCTCTCAAATGTGCAACTTCGGCCTCTGAAAGGTCATTGTGCAGAATGAAATCGAACGAAGGTTTGGACTGAGCCCGCGAATTGGCCCCTACCCCGAACACCCAAACAAACATCAACGTGGAAAGCGCAGCAACACGAAAACAAACCGACTTATTTCTCATCCAACCAGTCTTTCTCAATTGTTTAAACCTCACATCTTAGCGCGCGCCAAAGAGTAGCGCGAGCATAGTGTATATTTATTTTCTGGACAGTCTGCTTCTATGGCCTAATTTCCCTGCATAAGCAGACAACTTCATATCATGGCGCTGTAGGAGAGAATTTCGTTATGGGTTTACCAAAGCAACTGCAAAATTTACGGATTCCGGTGATTGGATCACCGCTTTTTATCATCTCCAACCCCGATATTGTGATTGAACAATGTAAAGCAGGCATTGTTGGCTCCTTCCCGGCCCTGAACGCCCGGCCCGGCCCAGTGCTGGAAGAGTGGCTGATCAGGATCACCGAAGAGTTGGCAGCCTACGACAAAGCCAACCCGGACAAACCTTCGGCTCCATTTGCCGTTAACCAAATCGTTCACCGTTCAAATGACCGGTTGATGCATGACGTTGAAATGTGCGTGAAATATAAAGTACCCATCGTCATTACGTCACTTGGGGCGCGCGTCGAGGTAAACGAGGCTATCCACTCATACGGTGGCATCGTTCTGCACGATATCATCAACGACAAATTTGCTCGCAAAGCTGTAGAAAAAGGCGCGGACGGCCTGATCGCTGTTGCATCGGGCGCTGGTGGTCACGCCGGCACCACCTCTCCCTTTGCTCTCGTGCAGGATATTCGTAAATGGTATGATGGCCCTATCGCCCTCTCCGGCTCTATCGCAACTGGCGACGCCGTGTTGGCCGCACAAGCAATGGGGGCTGATTTTGGCTATATTGGCTCGGCTTTCATTGCCACCAAAGAAGCCAACGCAGATGAGCGCTATAAACAAGCCATCGTTGACTATGATTCCGACGACATCGTTTACACTAACCTATTCACCGGCGTTCACGGCAATTATCTGAAACCGTCAATCGCGGACGCTGGCATGGACCCGGACAATCTGCCTGAAAGTGACCCATCGAAAATGAGCTTTGGTTCCGGTGGCAGCGAAAAGTCAAAAGCATGGAAAGATATATGGGGCTGCGGCCAGGGTATCGGCGCGGTCGATGCGATACGTACCACCGCTGATTATATTGATCTGCTGGAACAGCAATATAATGCAGCGAAAAAGCGCCTTGCAATATCGACTTAGTGATCGCTCTTTTATACTAAACGTTATAATTTTTAATTTTTTATTGCGATACTCTCGTCATAGGTCTAGCAAGGTGTGTGGCCTAGAGGCCATATGTGCCTGTCATATATTCAAATCTTCAGAGTAAATTTATGGTCACATATCTCAGAGATTTTCATAGAGATATAAACTACAGTGCCATTGCGGATTGCAACCACTACTACAAGGAAATACTAAATTCTGGTGTTCTCCCCAGGCCCAAATTTTACTCCATAGTTTCTCAAAAACTCGGGTCAAAGCACGACCAAAAAACAGCAAACACGTTGCAAGAGTATACCAATAAGATCAAACTCGACTACGAATCCACATCAAGGTCCGCATTATTGATACAAATGCGAACAGTGTACCGAAAATACCCTCAAGACGATAAGCTCTGCCTTCTTTTTGCAAGAATACTCTTCAAGAAGGAATTATATAGCGACGCTCAGTTCTATCTAGAGTTATGCTGTCAAGCCAATGATGAAAACTCAGATGGATGGGCTTTACAAGCCCTCTTGGCATCGTTAGCTGGAGATCACGGTAGAGCTTTGCGGTGCTCTGAACGCGCGCTTAAATTAGGTAACCATCTCTATCGTTCATTGCCAAAGGCATGGCTGTTTACAAAATTTCTGTTAGGCCGTACTGGAAAATTTAAAATATTTGATTCGATACCACTCACTGACGAAAATTTCGTAGATGTACACACAGCACACCCCGTTTCATCGATAAAAATACACCGCCAACCAGAGAGTGATATAAAGGACAATGTTATCTTTTTCGCCTGTGACGCTAAATATTTTTGGCGCTTCGCAAATACATTATTAGCAAGCTTAACTGAAATAAAAACCAAGTTTACACCGCATGTTCATATTATTGGGCCACTGGGAGATATTCCAGAATGGATTGAGCTATTCGAACTTAACACCAATTCTCAAGTCATCCTGAGTAATCAAGACCTCCCTCTGAAGTTCAAAGAAAACTATAGCTATCTTGCTTCGTGTAGATTTATGACGGCACCGTATTTCATCAGAGAATTTGATCGCGGATACATTATCATTGACACTGATGCTGTTCTGAACAGTGCGAAAAAACTAAACGAATTCATGGAAAATGAAAAAAATACGACATTGTCTATCGATACATCAGGCCCAATATGGGATTATTTATGTGCCGCATTTAGTTATTTTCCCGCTTCATCTAAGGGGCAAGAAATTGCGGATTATTGTGCTCAATATCTCATAAAAATGTTTTCCAATGACCAAATAGGGTTTTGGTATATTGATCAATTTGCCTTATTCGCTGCAAGCCTTGAATATGAAAACAATATTGATTTACTTTCGATTCAAGTTTCTGCTGATCCATATTATGATAAAGAAGCTTTCTTTTGGACCTTATCCAACGACAAAGAAGAAGATGTGTATTTGACGCGCTGTACAGAAATAAAATCCAAATTCCCTAGTCTTTTTCATCTGCCTTCAACATAAAATCATCTGGCATAAACTGACGGTCAGCCCCCACAAAATCATATTGTTCAGACAAAATTATGGCGCCTCAACGAAATGGCCTGATCAAGGTGTTGGCACGTTAGCAGCTGTGAATACCAGCACAGTCCTGCAAAGGCGATTTTTGTTGCCCGCGGGTTACGCCGCAAAAACTGCGATTAACCCAAGGTGGCATACGTTTATCCCTTATCACTGAATGACAATCATTTTTCATGGCACTCTTTGCCGACGAATTTCACGATATCAATCTGGAAAACGCGAATGAAGAATGCTCTCTTGTTTTTGATACTTGTATACATCACCGCTTTGCCCGGCCACGCACAGCACAGCGACCTTGTAACAGCGTCGACAATTACGACCAAAGAGGGACGCGAAGAATTCGCGATCATTATTAGACCGGAAACAAATACCCCCCAGAAAGCCTACCCTGTTTTATACGCGCCGGGTGACCGCGACTATCCTGACCCTTCATTTTTCTGGGGGGATACGCCAACCAAACTTGGCTGGATTATCGTGCAAACTGAAGCGGCCTATAAAGGCAGTGCTGACGAACTACATTCGGTTATGGAAGCGGTAGAGGCCTCATTGCATGTGGAAGGATACAAAACCGCAGAACGGCATATAATTTCATGGAGTGCAAACAGCGGCGCGGGTGCGCGGCAAGCGGGGGCGCTCGGTGGGTCTCTGCGTTCAGCATCTTTCATCCCAGGAGATGGTGCTGGCAGGTCGGTTGAGCAGATATGCCGCCACAAAAACCTGCGCATTAATTTTATCACCGGTTCAAGAGACAGAGGCTGGCTGCGCGGCGCAGAAAAAATGCGCGACCAACTTGAAGCCTGCGGCATGGAGCATGTGGCCTTTGTGGTCATTGACGGCGGCGGCCATGTTCTTAAAGAAATTGGCGGTACACCTCTTTTCAACGTGCTGAATGCCTCCCGCCAAAATAAATGATGCTCAGGCATGGTCGCTGATGCCGCAGGCTATGTAATATTCCTTGTCATTATGGCCACAAAAGCCTTCAGCGGTTTTCTTTATTCAAGCAAACCATACATAACCCTGGTCGAAACCTTCATTTTTTCGTCAATTTCCGCCCTTGGACTTGAATATTTCTTGAAAGCTATTAACTTTGTATTACAAAGTGCTTTGTTAATAACTAAGATGAAAGCCAAAATGTCCCTTATTGCAGTAGATGACCTTCATAAAAATTACGGCACTGTCCAAGCCCTGAAAGGTATTAGCCTGGATGTTGCCCGAGGCGAGTTTGTCGCGCTCATCGGCGCCAACGGTGCCGGCAAAACCACGCTTTTGTCCATTCTTATGGGGCTATTGCCACAGTCTAAAGGCTCCGTTCGGGTTATGGACGGCAAGCCCGGCGATATGGCTGTACGCCGCTCCTGCGGTGTGATGCTGCAATCGACTGCATTACCTGATGCACTCAAGGTTAAAGAATTGATAGAGTTGTTCAGAAGTTATTATCCCACGCCCCGGCCTTTCGATGACCTTATGACAATAACTGGCCTGAGCGACCTGGGCGATCGTCGCTATAAAGCCCTTTCCGGTGGCCAGCAACGGCGAGTGCAATTTGCCCTCGCGCTAGCGGGCGATCCGCAGCTATTGTTTCTCGACGAACCAACCGTCGGCCTTGATATGGAAGTGCGGCGCGAATTTTGGTCTGCTCTGAATGACCTTAAAGCGCGCGGCGTCACAATCATTCTGACATCGCACTATTTGGACGAAATCGAAGCCCTTGCGGACAAACTTGTTGTCATCCGGGAAGGCGAGATTATCGCCAACGATATTACCGGCAACATTAAACGCCGCGTAGAACACAAAAACATCACCTGCCAAACCAAACAGTCTGTATCTGATTTGAAAAACATCGGTGGCGTCATCTCTGTTACTCAGGTCGGCAGGCTAAAAACCATTGCCACCAACGTCGAAAATCAGGTTTTGGCGCACATGCTGTCAATAGACCCTGATCTCACTGATCTGCTGGTGGAAAGCAGCAGCCTTGAAGACGCCATCCAATCAATGATCGGACCAGACACCACTTCAGATACGATGGATAAAAAACCCGCGCAGGAGGCAATGCGATGACCAGCACAGCTCAAGAATCCACTCAAACAGTTGGTCGATCAATGTATTGGCTTGAATGTAAATCAGAGGTTTTAAAGGCGATGCGCACACCGCAATTTTCAGCGCCAACAATCGCCTTCCCGGTAGTATTCTATCTTATCTTCGGTGTGATTTTAGCAGGCGAAGGCGGCGAGGGCAGAGCCATATATCTGTTAGCCACCTTTGGTATGTTTGGTGCGCTGGGGCCAGCACTGTTTGGCTTCGGCGTCAACGTCGCCAATGAACGCAACAATGGTTGGTTGGACTTAAAGAAAATTTCTCCCATGCCGATCAGTGCCTATATTCTCGCCAAGCTGTTTATGGCGGCGGTGTTCGGCCTGCTTGTCATTTGCATGTTAACCTTAATTGGCACGTTATTCGGCGGCCTGGAAATCTCCTTCGCTCGCTGGTTACTGATGATCACAACCCAGCTTCTCTGTGCTGTTCCTTTTGCCCTCATGGGCATGGCCATTGGCTTTCGGGTGTCAACAGAGGCTGCACCCGCGATTGTGAATATTCTGTTTATGCTGATGTCGGTTTTTGGCGGGCTATGGCTACCGGTAACCTTGTTTCCCGAAATATTGCAGCAATTTGCGTGGATATTACCTACCTTCCACGGAGGGCAACTGGCACTGGCGAGCATTGGATTAAGCACCACCTCTACGGCGCTTACCCATGCCGGGCTCCTGGCTGCATTCGCCGTCATCATGGCTTTGTTGGCTGCCCGCAATTACCGCACCATGACCAACTAGGTGCGGTAACACCTATTCCGCCGTCACCAGTTTTTGCGGCTTTTCATTCACGGTAAGAGAAAAGACATCCGGGCGCGCATAATGACCGACAACATCCATGTCGTATTTGCCCCGGACGATCTCATCCTTGTCCAACTCCGCCGTTAGAATAACCTCTTCGCCGTATACTGGCGCTGCAAGCACTTTACCGAGCGGCGAAATAATACAGCTACCGCCCCGTATGAGAACAGTTTCAGCCGCATCACCCTGAATGGGATTAAAGTCAGCGGGCCCGTGGCCACGGGTCATAAACTGACAGGCAGACAATACGAAACACCGCCCTTCCAGCGCCACAGTTTGCATGGTGGGTAACCACACATCGCGGTCATCGACCGTGGGCGCGCAGTAAAACTCAACACCCTTCTGGTACATTGAAAGCCGCAATTGCGGCATATAATTTTCCCAGCAAATGGCACCGCCAAGCACACCGATATCGGTTTGGGGAGCTGCAAGGGTTGAGCCATCCCCGAAGCCCCAAACAACCCGCTCAAGTGCGGTTGGCATCAGCTTGCGGTGTTTGTCCAGCAACCGCCCGTCCGGACCAAAATACAGAACGGTACAATACAGCGTGCCACCATCTCGCTCAATGACACCAACAACAAGGTAAACATCGTTCAGAGCAGCAATTTCGCCGATCTGGTTACACTCCGCCCCCGGCACATCAATCGCGCTTTCAAAATAACGCTGGAAATCAGCTCGGCCCTCGTCCGACCGCGAACCCAGTCGCACACCAAAATCAATGCCCTTAGGGTAACCACCAACGAAGGCCTCCGGGAAAACCACCAGCTGTGCTTTTTCCGCCTTCGCTTTGGCTGTCAGGTCAGCGAGTTTTTCAATCGTTCGCGGCGTATCATAAAGAACGCTACCAGCCTGCACTACCGATCCAATGATTGTTGTCATGCACCCAATTCCTTGCCCAATGTACCTGCCCGCAACTGGCTTTAAGCGATATGCCATTCGTTAGAGGTTTGCAATTGCCAAGCCTTTATGACTGCGGTTAAGGTGATCACGATTTAGTGTATACATAACAGCGGTATTTGGGGGCAAAATACATGAAATTCTTGAGAAAAGGGCTGTTGCCCATACTGATTTTTGCCGCACTGACCATCGGCATTGATACTGAAAGGGCGGATGCGCAGGAAACACGCAAAGTCCCGGCGATGAGTCTGGCAGTTCATAAGCTTGTACAAAAGGCTCAAGTAGCTCTGCAGGAGAGAGATTTAATCACCGCCAAGCAGGTACTTGAACAAACTCTATCTCTCGAAAAAATCAATGATTATGAGCGAGCAGTAGTCTGGCAGATGAGCGCATTGATCGCATTTGAAGAAAAAGACACTCCAGCCACAATTCTGGCCTATGAAACGATACTCAAGTATTCCGATTCCATACCTCAGGCTTTAGAATATCAATTAGTGTATGGTCTGGCGCAACTCTACTACTCGGAAGAAAACTATCAAAAATCCCAAGAATATTTAGGGATATGGCAGTTGAGTGTAGACGTTAATCGCATTGGTCCTGCACAATGGCAATTTCTTACGTGGGCTGCTTACGACAACAATGATCATGATCAAGTAATCTCGCACCTTGATAAGTTTTTTGAGAGCCTAAACGATGAACAACGCAGCTCTAAAGCGGCTAAGAACATGTATTTGTTTCTGGCCTCATCGTATTGGGAACTTGAAAATTTTCAAGAAGCCCTCGACGCAATTCGCAACCTTATTCCAGATGCTTCATACACTGAGGCTTGCGCTTTAGCAGCGGGTGTCCACGCAGCTATGGAGGCTGACAGACAAACCGCCCTTATCAAAACACAGAACGAACATCCGCATTGTGCAAGTGTTGGCAAGCTGACATCAGTCACTGAATATCTGCGCGAAGAGCGCAAAAAACCGTCACCTCCGTTACCGAAGACTATTGAAAATCAAAAACTATCAGCATTTCCTTTGGGTAAAGCAATTTCTGCCGCATACCCAACTCGTGCCTCAGAAGAAGGTGTTGAAGGATATGCTTTACTTGAGTTTAGCGTAGAAGGCGATGGCTCCGTGGACCCGGCATCAATCATAGTTCTCCAAGCCAAACCAAAAGGGTATTTTGAGAAAGCAGCTATCGAACAAGCAGCGAAATTCAGGTATCGCCCCAAAATCGTTGGTACTGTGCCGCAGAGAGTTGATGGACTAAAATATCACTTCAGCTACAAGCTTGGTAAATCATCCAAAAAATCGTCAAATGCTCCGAATGTTGCCACACCTCTTGTGCAGCCGTTAATATTTGTTCAGCCCGTATATCCATGGAAAGCCCGGAAAGACAACATTGAGGGCCACGTCATTGTGGAATTTACCCTCAAAAAGAACGGTAAGGTCTCCAAAAAGTCGATAAAAATTATTGAGGCTGAACCTGAAGGTTATTTCGAAGAAGCAGCCATTAAAGCGATGAAAGCCATGAGATATGAAAGGCCGAAAGTGAACGGAAAATCCAGAACGATCAAAAATGTGCGCCATAAGTTTAGTTTTAATCTTAAGAAAGACTAATCTGCACATACATCGCCTTATCTAATAGCTATTGATAATAACCAAACTTGTTGACACCTGCCCGCAAATCCGTATATTCCGCGCGTTCGGCAGGAAAACACAGATTTTTCGGCCTACTAAACTATTAAAGAATAGTCAGCGGAAACCGCCCAAAGTGTGGGGATTATCAAAGGGTTAGTCCCACCCGGTTTATTGCGGCGTTAAAAATTTGAAAGGAACTGCAATGTTCGCAGTTGTTAAAACTGGCGGTAAACAGTACCGCGTCGCCGAGGGCGATGTTATTAAAGTTGAGAAACTTGATGGCGAAGCTGGCAAAAATGTAACCCTTGATGAAGTCCTGATGATCGGTGACGACAAGGGTGTTAAAGTTGGTGAGCCATTGATTAAAGGTGCCAACGTTACTGCTGAAGTTCTCGAGCAGAAAAAAGACAAAAAGATTACGGTTTTCAAAAAGAAACGCCGTCACAACTATCGCCGTAAAAAAGGCCACCGCCAGGAAATTACGGTTTTGCGCGTGAAGGCAATTGCCGCGACTGCCGCTAAAAAGGCTGCGCCGAAAGCTGCTGAAGAAAAAGCACCGGCTAAAGAAGCTGCGCCAAAGAAGGCTCCTGCCAAGAAGGCAGCACCTAAGGCTGCGGCTCCTAAAGCAGCGGCAAAGAAGGCGCCAGCTAAAAAGGCCCCGGCTAAGAAAACCACGGCTAAGAAAGCCGCACCAAAAACCAAAGCAGCTGCTAAGTAAGCGCCGCGTCACTTAAGGAGAGTATCTCATGGCTCATAAAAAAGCTGGTGGTAGTACAAATAATGGTCGCGACAGTATTGGTCGCCGATTAGGCGTGAAAAAATTTGGCGGAGAGAATGTTATTGCTGGCAACATCATCGTTCGTCAACGCGGTACAAAATGGTACCCGGGTGACAATGTTGGCATGGGCAAAGACCACACATTGTTCGCACTTGTGGAAGGCCACGTTAAATTTTCAAAAGGTAAAGGCGACCGCGCCTTCGTTTCAGTGATTAACTAAGTAAATAATCCTGACACAGTTTTCGAGAAGGCGGGCCAGCTAGCCCGCCTTTTTTTATTCATAACGGTCCGGGTGACTATTCGCCAACACCGCAATCTGATACAGACAAGCCATGAAATTCGTTGATCAAACCAGAATATTCCTCAAAAGTGGCCCCGGCGGGAACGGTTGCGTTTCCTTTCGCCGCGAAAAATACGTGGAATTTGGCGGGCCGAACGGCGGCGACGGCGGTAAAGGCGGCGATGTTGTTATTGAAGCGGTAACAGGCCTGAATACGTTGGTCGACTACCGTTACAAACGGCATTATAAGGCGCAAAAAGGCCAACACGGCATGGGCCGCGACATGACCGGTGCAGGCGGCGGAGATCTGATTATGCGCGTGCCGGTAGGCACTCAAGTGTTTGACGAGGATCAAGAGTTTCTGATCGCAGACCTGGCGAAAATCGGCGACCGCGTTGTTCTGGCGCGGGGCGGCGAAGGCGGCCTCGGCAATACACGTTTCAAAACCTCTACCAACCGCGCACCACGCCGCACCACACCCGGCGGTGAGGGCGAAGAAATGTGGGTCGTTCTGCGGCTGAAATTGATCGCGGACGCCGGCCTTCTTGGCCTTCCCAACGCCGGAAAATCTACATTCCTCAGTGCTGTATCACGTGCCAAGCCGAAGATTGCGGACTATCCCTTCACCACCATCCGCCCTCAGTTGGGTGTTGTTGGTGTGGGGCAAAATGAATTTGTCATGGCCGACATTCCCGGCTTGATTGAAGGTGCCAGCGACGGCGTGGGGCTTGGCATCCGTTTCCTCGGCCACATTGAACGGTGCGGCGTGCTGTTACATTTGATCGACGCCACCGAGGAAGACGTTGTCGCAAGCTATGACACCATTATGGGTGAAGTAACCGCATATGGCGGCGACCTGACCGGCAAACCGATGATTATTGGCCTTAACAAATGCGATGCCGTGCCGGAGGAAGAATTGGAAGAAAAGCGCCTTGCCCTCACCGACGCTGCGGCGCGGCCCGTTATGGTACTCTCAGGTGTTACAGGCGAAGGCGTCAAGGAAATGATATCAGCCCTTTGGGATGTAGTGAAAGAAGACATCGCCAACCGCGCCAGGGAAGACGGCTTGGAAGAGGAACAAGGACCAGCCGCCGCCGGGGAATGGTCACCCGTATAAGCCCGTGCATTGACAGGGATGCAGCATAGGAACCAATCATGAGCACACCAACCAGCCAGTATCACCTTGCTAACGCAAAACGCGTTGTGATCAAGATTGGCTCGGCCTTGCTTGTGGATACAGAATCCGGGCAAATCAAATCAGATTGGCTAAGCGCGCTTTCACACGATATCGCAAACCTGACATCACAGGGAAAACAGGTTGTTCTGGTTTCTTCCGGTGCGGTTGCGCTCGGGCTTGCTGACTTGGGACTGTCACAGCGCACCAATCGCCTTGAAGACGCGCAGGCCTCAGCAGCCATCGGTCAAATCAAGCTGGCTCAAGCCTACCAAAATGAGTTTGCAAACCGCAACCTCACGGTCGCCCAGATTTTATTGTCTATTGATGATTTAGAACACCGCCCACGTTACCTGAACGCCCGTAATACTGTGGAAACGTTGCTGGAAAATGGAGTGATACCGGTTATCAACGAAAATGACAGCGTCGCAACCAGCGAAATTCGTTTCGGCGACAACGACAGGCTGGCGGCCCGCGTTGCACAGATGATGCGGGCAGACCTGCTGTTGCTTCTGAGTGATATCGACGGCCTTTACACCAAAGATCCGCGGAAAAACCCAGATGCCAAACTTGTAGGACACATCGGTGACATTACCCCTGAAATTGAGGCAATGGCCGGCCCTCCGGCCGAAGTAACCGTTGGCACCGGCGGCATGATCACCAAAATAATGGCCGCTAAAATTGCGCTTTCCGGCGGTTGTTCGATGGTCATTATGGACGGGCGAAAACTGTCGCCCATTGATCGCCTAATCGGCTGTGAACAATCAACATTATTTACTGCATCCAGCGATCCGCTAACACTCCGCAAACAATGGATTCAGGGTATGATGGCACCGAGGGGGTTTGTCCATATTGACAGCGGCGCAATTATTGCCCTCAAGAGAGGCGCAAGCCTTTTGCCCGCAGGCGTTACCCGAGTGGAGGGCACATTCAGGCGCGGGGATATGGTTGCCTGCATGGGACCGGACGGGCATCTATTTGCGCAAGGCCTCGTGTCCTATGACGCTGAAGATGCGGATCGAATTGCCGGCGTAAAATCAACGGACGTAATAAACATATTAGGTTATGCTGGCCGCGCATCCTTGATCCACCGAGATGACTTGGTGATCGTTTAAGACAGAAAAGCGAGCGACGAATGTTCGAATCTCAGGACATGCAAGATATTAAAACAATGATGGAGCAGATCGGCGCCCAAGCTCGTGCTGCTTCCAACAGCCTTGCTCTTGCGTCTACTGCCCAAAAAAATCTCGCTTTAACGGCGGCGGCGACCACCCTTCGTTCGCGCACGATGCAAATTCTAGCCGCCAACGCCAAAGACATTGAGTTCGGCACCGAAAAAGGCCTGTCCAATGCGATGATTGATCGCTTGCTTCTGGACAAAGACAGCATCGAAGCAATTGCTGCTGGACTTGATGCAATCGCTGCACTGCCTGACCCAGTCGGCGATGAGCTGGCGCGCTGGGACCGCCCAAACGGCCTCAACATTTGCCGCGTTCGCGTTCCGCTGGGTGTTATTGGTGTCATTTATGAAAGCCGCCCGAATGTAACAGCCGATGCTGGTGCGTTGTGCCTCAAAGCGGGCAATACGGTTATTTTGCGCGGCGGCAGCGAAGGCTTCCATTCAAGCACCGCCGTTCATACGTGTTTGGTCGAGGGACTGAAGGTCGCAGGCTTACCCGAGTGCGCAATTCAACTGGTCCCTACCCGCGACCGTGCTGCGGTTGGCCATATGCTTACCATGTCTGGTGTCATTGATATTATCGTTCCGCGCGGCGGCCGCTCATTGGTGGAACGAGTTCAGAATGAAAGCCGGGTGCCGGTGTTCGCGCATTTGGAAGGCATTTGCCATGTCTATGTCCACAGCGAAGCTGACCCTGAAAAAGCGCTTGCAGTAACACTCAATGCAAAAATGCGCCGCACAGGTATATGCGGTGCCGCCGAAACATTGCTTGTCGACAAAGCCGCTATTTCCATGTTGCCAGCCATCCTTGACGGGCTCATTTCAGCGGGTTGTGAAATTCGCGGGGACGAACATGTACAAACACTTGATGACCGGGCCAAGCCTGCACGTGAAGAAGACTGGCACACTGAATATCTGGAGCCGATTCTCTCGGTAAAAATTGTCGACGATATAGACGCCGCTATCGCCCATATCGCGAAATATTCATCCGGGCACACCGAAAGCATCGTCACGGAAAACACCGAAGCCGCAGAACGCTTCCTGAAGGAAGTCGACAGCGCCATCGTTATGCATAATGCTTCCACTCAGTTTGCTGACGGCGGTGAATTTGGTATGGGCGCAGAAATCGGCATTGCAACTGGTCGCATTCATGCACGCGGTCCAGTAGGGTTGGAGCAACTGACCAGTTTCAAATATCAGGTTCGCGGCAGCGGCCAGATACGACCGTAATCCACATGAAGCCTTCAACGTCTACATTACCGCTTCTGCAGCTTGCCAACAAATGGCGGGGCCGCACAGTTGGCCTTTACGGCGGCAGCTTTAATCCGGCGCACGAAGGCCATATTCATGTTGCCTCTGAAGCGATCAAGCGCCTAAAGCTGGACGCAGTTTGGATGATGGTGAGCCCCGGCAACCCGCTCAAAGAAAAGACTGATCTTGCGAAACTAAAACGTCGCCGAAAAAGCCTGGAGCAGCTGGTTGAAGGCCAATCGAAGATGATTGTAACCGACATTGAAAAGAAACTTGGCACCCGTTACAGCGTCGACACCATTAAGGCCTTGAAAAAATTCATGCCCAAAACCCGCTTTCTCTGGATTATGGGCGCTGACAATCTGGCCGGCTTTCATCACTGGCGAAACTGGCGCGATATTCCCGGCATGCTACCCATTGCGATTTTTGATCGTCCGGGGTATTCTATCGCTGGCTTGAACAGCAAGTTTGCACGGGAATTCGGACAAAATAAAGTGCCTTACCGTCAACTGCACTCAAGCGATGTACCGGCTTGGACCTTTGTACCCGTTCCACGGCACAGCGGTTCAGCCACAAATATTCGCCGCCTTAAAGGCAATGAATGGTGGCGATAAATTGAAAGGAAGCCTACTTGCACGCATCATCGGAGACGCATAGCGTCACTGATCCTGTCCCGGCATTGAGCGCCGAGGATCTTTTGAAATCCGTTATTGCATCATTAGATGACAATAAAGCGGAAGATATTACCTCCATCGATTTAGCAGGCAAAACTGGAATCGCTGACTTTATGGTCATCGC